>WNFL01299710.1_pt1 | contig 22083 bp, 20 predicted proteins | sample 5400361 | NCBI WGS metagenome assembly WNFL01 (sample SAMN13153351, study PRJNA577476) | soil metagenome | isolation source: 40 cm soil on Douglas fir-dominated hillslope | place: USA:California | collected 2013-09-17
CCGTTCAGGCTCACGGGTCCGCGGCGGAACAACCGGAGAATACCAATGGCGCTTCCCGATTATTCGATGCGCCAGCTGCTTGAGGCTGGCGTACATTTTGGTCATCAATCCCATCGCTGGAACCCGAAGATGAAGGACTTCATCTTCGGCGCCCGCAACAACATCCACATCATCGACCTCGCCCAGACCGTGCCGCTGTTGCATCGTGCTCTGGCGGCCGTGAGCGACACCGTCGCCAAGGGCGGGCGCATCCTGTTCGTCGGCACCAAACGCCAGGCGCAAGACGCGGTCTCGCAGGCCGCCAAGAAGTCGGCGCAATACTACGTCAATTCGCGCTGGCTGGGCGGCACCCTCACCAACTGGAAGACCATCTCGGAATCGATCAAGCGGCTGCGCAAGCTCGACGAGTTGCTCAGCGCCGGCGAGGCCCAGGGGTACACCAAAAAGGAACGCCTGACGCTGACCCGCGAACGCGACAAGCTCGATCGTGCGCTCGGCGGCATCAAGGACATGGGCGGGCTTCCGGACCTCGTGTTCGTGATCGACACCAACAAGGAAGACATCGCCATCAAGGAAGCGCGCCGCCTCAACATCCCGGTCGCCGCCGTGGTGGACACCAATTGCGATCCGGACGGCATCACCTATGTGGTACCGGGAAACGACGACGCCGGCCGCGCCATCTCGCTTTATTGCGACCTCATCGCCAAGGCGGCAATCGACGGAATTTCCCGCGCCCAGGGCGAGTTGGGTATCGATATCGGCGCTGCCGAGGAACCGCTCGCCGAGGAGGTTGCGGCGGAAAAGAGCGACGGACCGGGCTTCGAAGCGCTGTCCGGTCCGCGCGGCGTCGCGGACGATCTTAAGAAGCTTTCCGGGGTGTCGCCGACGATTGAAAAGAAGCTTAACGACTTAGGAATCTTCCATTACTGGCAGATCGCAGGCCTCGGCCCTGCCGCGGCTCACAATGTCGGCGAAGAGGTGGGCTTGCCGGGCCGCGTCGACGGGTGGATCGCCCAGGCCAAGGCACTTGGTGCCGAGTAACATACTTTTTCGCGGGCCTTAGGGATCGGCGAAGGCGATCACTTGGGCCAACACTTCGGCCAACACTTGGGCCAACGTCCCGCGTCTCCCTCTCCTCGCCCCTCCACGTAAGCCGGGAGGGGGAGAGGTGAACGACGCTGACAGACAGGATCACCGCAATGGCGAAAACAAACGTAACCGCTCAAATGGTCAAGGAGCTCCGCGACAAGACCGGCGCGGGCATGATGGACTGCAAAGCTGCGCTCGCCGAGACCGAAGGCGACATGGAAACGGCGGTCGACTGGCTGCGCAAGAAAGGGCTCGCCAAGGCCGCCAAGAAGGCCGGACGCATCGCCGCGGAAGGCCTGATCGGCGTTGCCGTCGGCGGCCTTAAGGGGGGCGTGGTCGAGGTCAATTCGGAGACCGATTTTGTCGCCCGCAACGAGCAGTTCCAGGGCCTCGTGCGCATGATCGCCAATGTCGCCCTCGATGTCGGCACCGACGTGGAAGCGATCAAGGCCGGCAAGGTCGGCGACTTCACCATCGATGACGCCATCAATTCGGCGATCGCCACCATCGGGGAGAACATGTCGCTGCGCCGCGCCGCGCAGGTCTCCGTTGCGGCCGGCGTGATCGGCACCTACGTGCACAACGCGGTGTCGGAAGGTCTCGGCAAGATCGGCGTCATCGTGGCGCTCGAATCGGGAGGACAGAAGGACGAACTGACCGCGCTCGGGCGTCAGGTGGCGATGCATATTGCCGCATCCCGACCTCAAGCCGTCGACCCCGGCGGGCTCGATCCTGCGGTGGTGGCGCGCGAGAAAAATATTCTCGCCGACAAGTTCCGCGCTCAGGGCAAGCCGGAGGCGACGATCGCCAAGATCGTCGAGTCCGGGCTCAAGACTTTCTACAAGGAGGTCTGCCTGCTGGAGCAGCCCTATATTCATGATCCCGACAAGAGCGTCGCCAAGGCGCTGAAGGATGCCGAAGGCAAGGTCGGCGGCGCCATCAAGATCACGAGTTTCGTGCGCTATGAGCTGGGCGAGGGCATTGATCGGCCTGACACTGATTTCGGTAGTGAGGTCGCCGCAATGGCGGGCAGGTAAGACAGCGCATCGAGGTGGGCCGTGCCGGGATATCGCCGCGTGATCGTGAAGCTCTCGGGCGAGGCACTCAGCGGCCCCGAGGCGTTCGGCATCCATCAACCGACGATCGATCGCTTTGCCGCCGATATCGTGGCCGCGCGCAGCCTCGGCGTCACGATCGGGGTCGTGGTCGGCGGCGGCAACGTATTGCGCGGCGTCCAGGTCGCGGCCCAGGGGGTGTCGCGGCCGACCGGAGACGCCATGGGCATGCTCGCGACCGTGATGAACGCGCTGGTGCTCGAGGCCGCCGCACCATGTCGGCTTTGACCATGCCGCAGGTTTGCGAGACCTATGAACGCGCCCGCGCCCTGCGCCATCTCGACGACAATCGGGTGGTGGTGTTTGCGGGCGGCACCGGCAACCCGTTTTTCACCACCGACACCACGGCGGTGCTGCGCGCAGCCGAGATGGGCTGCGACGCCGTCCTCAAGGCCACCAATGTGGACGGGGTGTATACGGCCGATCCGAAGCTCGACCCGAAGGCCAAGCGCTACGACCGGTTGACCCACGAGGAGGCGTTTCGGCGGGAACTCAAGGTCATGGACGCGACAGCGTTTGCTCTTGCCCGCGAAAACCGTACGCCTATCATTGTGTTCTCCATATTGGAGCCCGGCGCAATCGAAGCTGTCTTGAGCGGAGCCGGCCGGGCGACGATCGTCAGCGAATAGGCTTCGGCGATGCGGTTTGTAGGTGGGCAAAGCGAAGCGTGCCCACCTCCGATGCGGCAAGGTGGGCACGCGGAGCCTGCCATCGGACCCGCCAAAGGCGGAACCCGGTGGCTTTGCCCACCCTACTCAAAGGAAGGAGCGCTCGGCGCTCGGGCAGGTACGACAAACCGAAAACGGCAACATCTCTTGGCCGGATGTTGAGGAGATGTGAGATGGCGACAGCGAACTACGACCTCGACGAAATCAAGCGCCGCATGCACGGCGCGATCCAGGTGCTCAAGCAGGAGCTCGGGGGGCTGCGTACTGGCCGCGCCTCCGCCGGCATGCTCGATCCGGTGCAGGTCGAGGCCTACGGCACCCACATGCCGCTCAACCAGCTCGCGACCATCAGCGTGCCGGAGCCCCGGCTGCTCAGCGTGCAGGTCTGGGACAAGTCGATGGTGCACGCGGTCGAGAAGGCGATCATCAATTCAAATCTTGGATTGAACCCGGCCACCGAAGGGCAGGTGCTGCGGCTTCGCATTCCTGAACTCAACCAGGAACGCCGCAAGGAAATGGTCAAGATTGCCCACAAATATGCCGAAGCAGCGCGGGTCGCGGTCCGTCACGTCCGCCGCGACGCACTCGATCTGCTCAAGAAGCTCGAAAAAGACGGCAAGATCAGCGAGGACGACCACACCCGCATGTCGGGCGAGGTCCAGAAGGCGACGGATGAGATCGTGGGCGAGGTCGACCGGACCCTTGCCGGCAAGGAAAAAGAAATCATGACGGTTTAGAGCGTCATGGCCGGGCTTGTCCCGGCCATCCACGCCTTGCTTGCTGAAGCCCAGCAAGAAAGACGTGGATGCCCGCGACAAGCGCGGGCATGACGGTGACTCCATCACGCCGAACAGGTTCTCAATCCGGACCACGACAGTCGGAGAACGAGGATGCCCGAAGCTTCGGCTTCGCCCAAAGTGACGCAGCCCGCCGCGCCGGATTCCGGCTTAGAGCCGCCGCGCCATGTGGCCATCATCATGGACGGCAATGGCCGCTGGGCCGCCGAGCGCGGCTTGCCGCGCGGCGAGGGCCATCGCCGTGGCGTCGAAGCGTTACGCCGCGCCGTGCGGGCGGTCGGGGAATTGGGCATCGAGATTCTAACCATCTATTCGTTCAGCTCCGAGAATTGGTCACGGCCGGCCACTGAAATCAGCGATCTGATGGGGCTGCTACGCCGGTTCATCCGCAACGACCTTGCGGAGCTTCATAAGAGCAATGTGCGCGTGCGCGTCATCGGCGAGCGCCGCAATCTTGAGCCGGAGATCGGACGTCTGCTGGAGGAGGCTGAAGAGCTGACCCGGAACAACGACAGTCTCCTGCTGGTTGTCGCGTTCAATTACGGCGCCCGCCAGGAAATCGCGCGGGCGGCAGAGCGTATCGCCTCATTGGTTGCTGCCGGCGTCATGCGTCCAGGCGACGTAACTGCGGATGTCGTCGCTAGCCATCTCGACGCGCCGGATCTGCCTGATCCGGACCTCGTGATTCGTACCAGCGGCGAACAGCGCCTGTCGAATTTTCTGTTGTGGCAGTCCGCCTACAGCGAGCTCGTTTTCGTTCCGATCTATTGGCCGGATTTCGACCGCACCACGCTGGAAAACGCAATCGCCGAATACCGGCGGCGAGAGCGCCGATTCGGCGGCCTGCGCGAGGCCGTGACGCCGTGACCGACGAAACGCCGTCCGCATCGACCGGCGACCTTGGCAAGCGCATTGCTTCCGGCATCGTCATGGCCTTGCTCGCCGTCGGTGCCGTGGTGTTGGGCGGTTGGCCGTTTGTGCTGTTCTGGGCCGCAGCCGCAGTCGGGATTTTCTGGGAATGGAGCGCAATTGTGGCCGGTGGCGCCGTTCCGGCGCGCGTGGCTGGCATCGCGGCGCTCATCGCCGCCGCGCTGGCGGCGGGCGCCGGCCAAATCTCTGCAGCAGCCATGGCGCTTGCGGCCGGCGTGGTGGCAGTCGCGGCAGCATGCGCATCGGGCCGTCGCGGGTGGGGGGCCGCTGGCGTCGCCTACGCGGGCATCGTGTTGATCGCACCGATGGTGCTGCGCAGCGACCCGGAGTTCGGCCTTCTCGCCATGCTGTTCCTGTTCGCGGTCGTGTGGAGCACCGATATTCTGGGATATTTCGTCGGCCGGACGGTCGGCGGCCCGAGGCTTGCCCAGCGCATCAGCCCGAAAAAGACATGGTCCGGGGCCAGCGGCGGCGCCCTCGGCGCCCTCGTGGCCGGCATCGCTGTGGTCTCTATCGCCGGCGACATTGCACTCCTGCCGGCGATATGCGTTGCATTCGTGCTGTCGATCGCTTCGCAGGCGGGCGATCTGTTCGAATCGGCCGTCAAGCGCCGGTTCGGGGTGAAGGACGCGAGCCATGTGATTCCCGGGCATGGCGGGCTGATGGACCGGCTTGACGGTTTCATTGCGGCCGGCGGCATGGCAGCGCTGGTCGGGATCATGCGCGGCGGGCTCGATGCCTCGGCGCGCGGGCTGTTGTTGTGGTGATGATTGGGGGGCAGTCATGTCGGTAGTTCCCTTTGCCCGAGCCGAGGCAGCTTTTCGCGCGAGCGAGATGTCGATTACGCTGCTCGGCGCCACCGGATCGGTCGGCACCAGCACGATCGACCTCGTGCGTGCGCAACGCGACCGTTTCCGCGTCGAGGCCGTGACGGCCCAGCGCAATGCCGGAGCGCTTGCCAAGCTGGCGCGGGACCTGCGGGCGAAATTCGCCGTCGTCGCCGACCCGGACTGTTATGGGGAGCTTGAGGATGCGTTGGCTGGAACCGGCATCGAGGCCGCTGCGGGCGAGGACGCAATCGTCGAGGCCGCGCAGCGGCCAGCCGACTGGGTCATGGCGTCGATCACCGGAGCGGCGGGTTTGCGCCCCACGCTGACGGCGGTTGAGCGCGGCGCCACGGTTGCGCTCGCTAACAAGGAGTGCCTCGTCTGCGCCGGCTCGCTGTTCATGCAGCGGGCTGCGGCGACCGGCGCGATCGTGCTGCCGGTCGATTCCGAGCATAACGCGATCTTTCAGGCGCTCTCCGCCGGCCGGCGCGACGACGTGAGGCGGATCATATTGACGGCGTCGGGCGGTCCATTCCGAACCGCCTCGCTCGCCGAAATGCGCGCCGCGACGGTGGAGCAGGCGTTGGCGCATCCCAACTGGTCGATGGGCGCAAAGATCACGATCGACTCCGCCACCATGATGAACAAAGGCCTCGAACTGATCGAGGCCCATCATCTGTTCGGATTCGGTTCCGGCCAGATCGACATCGTCGTGCACCCGCAATCGATCGTCCACGGGATCGTGGAATACCGCGACGGTTCCATGATCGCCCAGCTCGGACCGCCGGACATGCGGGTCCCGATCGCCAATTGCCTCGCCTGGCCCGAGCGGATGCCTGGAGCCGCCCGTCTCGACTTCAAGCAGATGGCCACCTTGACCTTCGAGGCGCCTGACCCGGTGCGCTTTCCGGCGCTCGTGTTGGCGCGCGAAGCCCTTGTGGCGCAAAATGGCGCCCCCACAGTATTGAATGCCGCAAATGAGGTCGCCGTACACGCGTTCATCGGCGGCCGGCTCGGATTCGCCGGAATTGCGGCCCTCGTCGAGGCCACCATCGAAAACGCCCAGGGGCGCGGCATTATGCGTGAGCCCGCCGATGTGGACGATGCCATCGCGGTTGATCATAGCTCCAGAGCATTGGCGCGAAGCCTCTTGCCGGGGATCGCCGGGAAGACGATCTGAGAGATCGGCGCGATGGTGGCTCTCGTCGCTCGCTTCGGCCAGGATGGTGAAGGGGCGACCCTTGTGGTCGCCCGGTTTGCGCACCGCGTCCCGCAACAGGGCGACCACAAGGGTCGCCCCTACAGCTAGCTGAAGAAAGCGACTAAATGCGATGATGACTTCCAATCAAAACGAGGTTTGCTGATGGGATCGAATTTATTGTCCAGCCTTGGCGCCCTTGGCGGCAACTTTACGAACTGGGTCGTCCCGGTTCTGTTCACGCTGACAATTATCGTGTTTTTTCATGAACTTGGGCATTTCCTGGTGGCGCGTTGGTGCGGCATCAAGGTGTTGGTGTTTTCGATCGGGTTCGGTCCCGAACTGGTCGGTTTTTACGACCGACGCGGCACCCGGTGGAAAATCTCCGCGATTCCCCTGGGCGGCTATGTCAAGTTCTTCGGTGACGAGAACGAAGCGAGCGTGGCGGACGCCTCTACGCTCGCAGCCATGACGGAAGACGAGCGAAAGCAGAGCTTTCCTGGGCAACCGGTCGGCGCCCGCGCGGCGGTGGTGGCGGCCGGCCCGGTCACCAACTTTATCCTCGCCATCATCCTTTTTGCCGGCGTGTTCGTGGCCTACGGCAAGACAACCGCAATCCCGCGCATTGCGGCCGTGGAGCCGAACAGCCCGGCCGCCACCGCAGGATTTAAGGTTGGCGATGTCATTGTGTCGATCGATGGCACCAAGATCGACAATTTCGGCGATGTTCAGCGAATAGTTAATTTCAGCCCCGGTGTGACCTTGACGATCGAGGTCGACCGCGGCGGTTCGCTGTTCACATTGAAGGCTACCCCGGCCGAAAAGGATAAGCGGGGTATGCTCGGAATCACGCGCTCGAACGAGGCGGGCGACGTGCGGACCGAGGCGGTTGCCCCTCTGGAAGCGCTGCAGCTCGGCGCCGACCGGACCTGGCTGGTGGTTACGAGCACTATGACCTACCTTCGCGATGTGGTGGTGGGGCGACAATCGGCCGATCAGATCGGCGGACCGATCAAAATTGCGCAGATTTCTGTGGAGGTTGCAAAGCTCGGATTCGGGCCGCTGCTCGAGCTGACTGCGCTGCTATCGGTTTCGATCGGGCTCCTCAATCTGTTTCCGATCCCCTTGCTCGATGGCGGCCACCTTTTGTTCTATGCAATCGAGGCGGTTCGGGGCCGGCCGTTGTCTGAACGCGCCCAGGAGGTCGGATTCCGGATCGGTCTTGCTATCGTCTTAATGTTAATGATCTTTGCGACGTTCAACGATCTGCGCCCGCTGATCATGGGGTCGTGATGCGTGGCCGTGGCGCAACATTATGAAAGCAAACGGGAAGAAAGCGGAAGTCTCTGTTTGCACCGCGGGGGAAAGCCTGTAAAAAAGCAACTGGGATTCCTTGGTCCGTAACAGGCTTGGAATGTAGGGGCGTTTGGGGATGGGAATGAGCATGCGCTTGGGGCGGGGACGGCTGGCCATTATCAGCGTCGCCGCGGGACTACTATGTGCCGGCCTGTTCGGCTCCATCGCGGTCTCGATCGGGACCGCGGGCGTGGGCGTCGCTCAGTCTGCTCAGACGCGGATCGACGTTGAAGGCAACCGCCGGGTCGAGGCTGACACGATTCGGTCCTACTTCCGCGTCGGTGGCAGCGAACGCTTGGATTCTGCCAAGATCGATGCGGCGCTCAAGGCGCTTTATGGAACCGGTCTGTTCCAGGATGTTCGCATTACGCCCGGCAATGGGCGGATTCTCGTTTCCGTTGTGGAGAACCCCGTCATCAACCGGGTGGCTTTCGAGGGCAACAAAAAGGTCAAGGACGAGCAACTGGCGGCGGAAGTTCAATCCAAAGCACGCGGGACGTTTTCGCGCGCGGTGGTCCAGAACGACGTGCAGCGAATCGTCGAGATCTATCAGCACAACGGGCGCTATGACGTTCGGGTGGAACCGAAAGTCATTGATCTGCCGAACGGCCGGGTCGATCTCGTCTTCGAAGTCAACGAGGGCGTCAAGACCGGCGTCGAAAGCATCGTCTTTATCGGCAACAAAGCTTATTCGGATTACCGCCTGCGGGACGTCATCAAGACAGGCGTGACCAACTGGCTGAGCTTCTTGAAATCGAACGACGTCTACGATGCCGACCGGATCGAGGTCGATCGTGATTTGCTGCGGCGCTTCTATCTCAGAAACGGCTTTGCCGATGTGCGCATTGTGTCGGCGGTCGGGGAATACGATCCGGCGAAGAAGGGCTTCATCATTTCCTTCACCATCGATGAGGGCATCCAATATCATTTCGGCGCGGTCAACATTCAATCGGCGGTGCCGACGGTTCCTCCCGAATCACTGCGCTACAAGCTTCGTGTCGAGTCCGGCAGGGTCTACAACGCCGACGCGATCGAGAAGTCGGTCGAGGAGGCAACCATCGAAGTGGCGAGGCGCGGATATCCTTTTGCCGCGGTGCGCCCGCGCGGTGAGCGCAACGTTGCGAACCGCACTGTCGACGTTACGTTCGTGGTCGACGAGGGGCCGCGCACCTACATCGAGCGCATCAACATCAGGGGCAATACGCGCACCCGGGATTACGTGATTCGCCGCGAGTTCGACATTGTCGAAGGCGACCCCTACAACCGGGCGCTGGTGGATCGCGCCGAGCGCCGGATCAAGAATCTCGGTTACTTCAAGACGGTGAAGATCACCAACGAACCGGGCTCCGCGCCTGACCGCACCATCATCAATTGCGAGGTCGAGGAGCAGTCCACCGGCGAGTTCTCCTTCGCAGGCGGCTATTCGACTTCGGACGGCGTCATCGGGGAAATCTCGCTCGGCGAGCGCAATCTGATGGGAACCGGGGACCTCGCGAAAGTATCGCTGCAATACGGGCAGCGGGCGCGCGGCGTCGACCTGTCGTTCGTCGAGCCTTATCTTTTCGGCCAAAGGCTGGCCTTTGGCTGGGACGCATTCTACAAGCAGACGACGTCGAGCACGTATCTATCCTATCTGTCGAAGACGATCGGCGGCGACCTCAAGCTGGGCATTCCGATCACGGAGAATATTTCGACGCAGGTGCGCTACACGGCCTATCAGCAGGAAATCTCGCTGCCGGCTCAGTTGAATAATTGTGACAACCTTCATCCGAACAGCGCCCTTGGAACATTTCCGGAGCCGATTGCGGCCAACCAAGTGGATCCCGGTTCGGCCACAGGGGCTACGTTTGCGGCGCAAGGCCTGAACTGCTTCCTGGACGTCACAAGGGCCGGTCTTCGTATCGTCTCTCGGCTATACGCTCGCGTACAACACACTGGACAACAACAGAAACCCGACCAACGGCCTGCTCGTCGAGTTCAAGCAGGACGGCGCCGGCGCCGGTGGGGATGTGCGATTTCTCAAATCCACCGTCGACGCCAGACTCTACAATGAGATCTTTCCTGATGTCGTAGGTTTGGTGCGCGGCCAGGGCGGCTATGCGACCGGCTGGGGCGGTGAAGGCCTGCGCATGCTCGATCACTTCCAGGGCGGACCGAACATGGTGCGTGGATTCGCGCCGGCCGGCTTTGGGCCACGGGACGTTACGCAATGGGCACAATTGTGCCCCACTGCTACGATCGGAGCGTGTGGCACAAACGACGCCCTGGGCGGCTCGCTCTACTGGGCAGCCACGGTGGAATTCCAGACGCCGATGTTCTTTGCACCGAAGGATTTCGGCATGAAAATTGCGCTGTTCGCCGATGCGGGTCAGTTGCTGAATTACGTCGGGCCGACCTCGTGGGCCCAGACCGGTGAAACATTGACAAGTACCGGCAACGGCAACATCCGCTCGTCGGTCGGCGTGGGCTTGATCTGGGACTCTCCGTTCGGCCCATTGCGGTTTGACCTTGCCTACGCGCTGACGAAGGAACCCTACGACCACACGCAAATATTCCGGTTCGGAGGCGGCACGAGATTCTAGATGACAGAGGTCGGATGACAGATATCAGATTTCCCGAATCTGACCCTCTGTCATCCGACATCTGATATGGATGACAGATATCAGATTCCGTCATCTGACCTCTGACATCTGTCATTCGATGACCCAACCACTGTTCTTCAAAAGTGCGAAATCGCTGACGGTAGCCGAGATTGCAGCCCTTACCGGGGCCCATCCGGCTGGTGGCGTACCGCTCGACCGCGCCATCACCAACATCGCGCCGCTCGATTCCGCCGGCGCCAGCGACCTCACGTTTTTCGATAATCCGAAATACCTGGATGAACTCGCAGGCACCCGCGCGGGCGCCTGCCTGCTTGCGCCGCGGTTCGCCGGCAAGGCGCCCCCTCGGCTCGCCGTGCTCACGGTCCGTGAGCCCTACCGCGCCTTTGTCGCCATCGCGCGAACCTTGTTTCCTGATTCGCTGCGGCCGTCATTGGTGTTCGCAGCGGCCGGGATCGCGCCGGCCGCCCATGTGGGCGCCCATGTGCATCCGTCGGCCCGGCTCGAATCCGGCGTTGCGCTCGATCCGGGCGTCGTCGTCGGGCCAGGCGCGGAAATCGGGTCCGGGACAGTCGTAGCCGCGCACGCCGTAGTCGGACCGGGCGTCCGCATCGGACGCAATTGCTCGATCGGGGCGCAAAGCTCGATTCTGCATGCCCTGATCGGCGACCGGGTGATCATTCATCCGGGCTGCCGTCTTGGCCAGGACGGCTTTGGCTATGCGCTGGGCCGGCACGCGCATACGAAAGTGCCACAGATCGGCCGCGTCATCATTCAGGATGACGTGGAAATCGGCGCCGGGAGCACGATTGATCGTGGCGCCAATCGCGACACCGTGATAGGCGAGGGGACAAAGATCGACAACCTTGTTCAGGTCGGCCACAATGTCGCCATTGGAAGGCATTGTGTGCTGGTCGCGCAGGTCGGAATTTCAGGCAGCGTAACGCTTGAGGATTTTGTCGTGCTCGGCGCCCGCGTCGGAGTGAATAATCACGTCACGATCGGGGAGGGCGCGCATATTGCTGCTACCGCGATCGTCTCGCGCGATGTGCCGGCGGGCGCGCGGTATGGCGGTTTTCCGGCGAAGCCTGTGAAACAGTGGATGCGGGAGGTCTTTCTGCTGGAGCGATTGGCGTCGCGCCAGCCGGCGCCCCCTCCCTTCCCTTCCCCGCACGCGGAGGAGGGTAGGGAGGGGGAGAGGGGTGACGAACCCACCGGTCGCGCCGAGGTCTAAAGCACATGAACGAAGTCGATAGCTCGCTTGAGACGATCGATATTAAAGGCATCCTCCGCGCCATTCCGCATCGCTACCCGTTCCTGATGGTCGATCGCATCATCTCCATCAAGGGCGACGACTTCGCAATCGGAATCAAAAATATCACCGCCAACGAGCCGCAGTTCCAAGGACACTTTCCGGACAATCCGGTGTTCCCCGGCGTGTTATTGCTCGAAGGCATGGCCCAGACCGCCGGCGTCATCTGCATGCAGATGCTTGGCCTGAACGGAGCCGGATCAGCCCCTTACTTTCTCACCATCGACAAGGCAAAGTTCCGCAAGCCTGTCTATCCGGGCGATACCGTCGAATATCATATGACGAAGATCGCAAGGCGCCGAAACATGTGGTGGTATCGCGGCGAGGCCCGGGTTGCCGGCCAGATCGTCGCCGAGGGCGAACTCGGCGCGGTCATCACCAACTTATGAGGCGGCGATGAGCGCAATCGATCCGACGGCACGCGTCGCGCCGGGCGCGCGGATCGGCAATGATGCATCGATTGGTCCATACTGCATCGTCGGGGAGGACGTGGTGGTGGGCGAGGGGTGCCGGCTGGTTGCCCACGTCCACGTCACCGGTCACACCACCGTCGGGGCGCGCACCATCGTCTATCCCTTCGCCTCGCTCGGCACGCCGCCGCAGTCGGTCAAGTATCGCGGCGGGCCGACCCGGCTTGCGATCGGGGCGGATTGCGATATCCGCGAGAACGTAACCGTTAACACCGGCACCGAAGACGATCGCGGCGTGACCGAAATCGGCGAGCGTTGTTTTCTCATGGCCGGTTCCCACGTGGCCCATGATTGCAAAGTCGGCAGCGACGTTACCTTCGCCAATAATGCCGTGATCGGCGGCCACGTCAGCGTCGGCGACCACAGTTTTCTTGGCGGTCAGGCTGCAGTTCGCCAGTTCGTTCGGATCGGAGAGGGCGCGATGATCGTGGGAATGAGCGGCGTTCGCGCTGACGTCATTCCGTGGGGTATGGCGCAAGGACCGCTGGCGAACCTCATCGGCATCAACGTGGTCGGCTTGCGCCGGCGCGGCTTTGCTAGACTTGAAATTTTGCGGCTGCGCGAAGCCTATCGAGATTTATTTCTTGGCGGCGGCATGTTTCGCGACCGGCTGGCGCGGCTTGAGGGAAAATGTGCTGACGACCGGTTGGTCGGCGGCGTTCTCGCCTTTATCCGCAGCGGCACGAGGCCGCTCGCGACTGCGATCCGCCGCACCAGCGCCGGCGCCGAGCAGGAAGCGTGACTGCGCCAAATCCGATGGCATTCATACCCGACAACGCCCCGTGCGAAACCTTGAGAGATCAGCCCCCTCCCTGCCCTTCCCCGCGCGCGGCGGAGGGTAGGGAGGGGGATACGCCCGACCCGCTTGGAATCATTTGCGGCGCCGGGACGGTACCCTTTGCGGTCGCCGATGCGGTGGCGCAACGGGGACGGCCCGTGGTGCTGTTTCCGCTCCGCGGATGGGCCGATGCCACCGCCGTCCAAGCCTATTCGCATCATTGGGTTTGGCTCGGCCAATTCGGACGAATTTGTCGGTTAGCCCGTCAGGAAGGTTGCCGCGAAATGGTCTTTGTCGGCGGCCTCGTGCGGCCTTCGATGTGGCAACTTCGCCTTGATTGGGGAACACTCATGCAGATGCCGCTGATCGTCCGCTCGTTTCGCGGCGGCGATGATCATCTGCTGTCAGGCGTCGGCCGCTTGTTCGAGAAGGGCGGGTTCCGGGTCATTGGTGCGCATGAGGTCGCGCCGGAAATTACCGCACCCGTTGGTTCGCTCGGCCGGTTCGGGCCCAATGCGGCGGTGGAGGACGACATCGGCCATGGCTTCGCCCTGCTGGCTGCCCTGAGTGCGTTCGATGTGGGACAAGCCGCGGTCATTGCCGGTCATCGCGTGTTGGCGGTCGAGGCTGCGGAGGGCACTGACGCCATGTTGGATCGCGTCGCTGCCATGCGCGAAGCGGGCCGGACCGCCCATGCCCCCGGTGTCGGCGTGCTCGTGAAAGCGCCGAAGCGCCGTCAGGACCGCCGGTTCGACCTGCCGTCGATCGGTCCCGATACGGTCGCGCGCACCGCGCGGGCGGGGCTCGCCGGGATCGCGGTGATTGCCGGCGCGACGATCGTGGCGGAACCGCAACGCCTCGTCGAAGCTGCTGACGGCGCTGGCCTGTTCGTGGTCGGGCGGCCCGATCCGGAGAAGCGGGCATGAGCGCCATGGCGGCATCTCGTGACCGATCATCGGGAAGCACCGAACATCGCGCGGGAATGAGCATCTTCCTCATTGCCGGCGAGGAGTCGGGCGATCGTCTCGGTGCGTCGCTGATGGCTGCCATCGAAGATCTTGCACCGTGCCCGGTGACGTTTGCTGGAGTAGGCGGCAGTGCCATGGCGGAACGCGGCCTGCACAGCCTGTTCCCGCTCGACGAACTGGCGGTCAACGGTTTTTCGGCCGTTCCGGCGCGATTGCCGCTCATCCTGCGGCGCATTCGCGAGGCCGCGGATGCCGTCATTGCGGCCAAGCCCTGCTCGCTCGTCATTATCGACAGCCCTGATTTCACCCACCGGGTTGCGCGGCGGGTGCGCGCCGCGGCGCCGCACATTCCGATCGTCGACTATGTGTCGCCCACCGTGTGGGCATGGCGGCCGGGCCGTGCCGCCGCCATGCGGCGCTACGTGGATCACGTGCTGGCACTATTGCCGTTCGAGCCGGACGTGCACCGTCGGCTTGGCGGGCCGCCGTGCACCTTCGTCGGTCATCCGCTCGCGGAGGCCGTGACAACGCTGCGGCCGTCGCCCCAGGAAGCCGCACGCCGGGTGACCGAACCGCCCCTGCTGCTGATGTTGCCGGGCAGCCGCGGCGGAGAGGTCGGGCGTCACCTTGCGGTCTTCGGCGCCGCGGTTGGCCTCGCCGCGGAGCGTATCGGCCCGGTCGAGGTCGTGCTGCCGACCGTACCCCACTTATGGGAGCGCGTGCGCCGCGACACCGCGGCATGGCCGATCGCGCCCCGTGTCGTGGTCGAGCCTAAGGAGAAGTGGGCGGCATTTCGACAAGCGCGCGCGGCGCTCGCTGCTTCCGGCACAGTCACGCTCGAACTCGCTCTCGCCTCCGTCCCGACCGTCGTCGCGTACAAGGTTACGCTCTTTGAAGAACTGATCGCCCGCGCCCTGGTGAGGGTGAAAATGGTCGCGCTTGCGAACATCATCTTGGACGACATGATCATGCCGGAGCTACTGCAACGGCAGGCGACGGCGAAGAATCTTGCCGACGCGCTCGTCGCAATCATTGGGGATTCGCCGCAAAGACGGCGCCAGTGTGAGGCCTTTGCAAAGCTCGATGCGATGATGGAGATCGGTAGCGCCGTGCCGAGCAAGCGCGCTGCCGCGGCCGTCATCGCGCTTTCGCGCAAGCGCCGGTAGGGTGGGCACGCTTCGCCTGCTCATCCCTAAATCAACGACCTCATCCTGAGGAGGCCGCGCTCTTGCGCGGCCGTCTCGAAGGATGGCAACAGGCACGGCAGAGCACGTGGCCATCCTTCGAGACGCGCGCAATCGAAATCGGCTGTTGCCGATTTCGACACTTTTAGACTGCCGAAGTCGGGCAGGCCCGACTTCGGTGCGCGCTCCTCAGGATGAGGTTGAGATTTTTTCACGCGCCCTGCAGGTGACTGCTTCGATCGAAATCACCTCGCCCGCGCTTACTTCCGCCGCGAGATCGGAGGGTACTCCCGCTGTGTTTGGCCGCTGTATAATTGCCGGGGCCGGCCGATCTTCTGGCTCGGGTCCTCGATCATTTCCTTCCACTGGGCGATCCAGCCGACGGTGCGGGCGACGGCGAACAGCACCGTGAACATCGTGGTCGGAAAGCCCATCGCCTTGAGGGTGATGCCTGAATAAAAATCGATGTTGGGGTAGAGCTTCTTCTCGATGAAGTATTCGTCGTGGAGCGCGATCCGCTCCAACTCGAGGGCGACATCGAGGAGGGGATCGTCCTTGATGCCCATTTCGCTGAGCACCTCATGGCAGGTCTTCTGCATGATTTTCGCGCGCGGGTCATAGTGCTTGTAGACCCGGTGGCCGAAACCCATCAGGCGGAAGCTGTCGTTTTTGTCCTTGGCCCGCTTGATGAACTCCGGGATGCGGTTGACCGTGCCGATTTCGGCAAGCATCTTCAGCGCCGCCTCGTTGGCGCCGCCATGGGCTGGTCCCCACAGGCACGCGCAGCCGGCAGCGATGCAGGCGAATGGATTGGCGCCGGAGGAGCCTGACAGCCGCACCGTCGAGGTCGAGGCGTTCTGCTCGTGATCGGCGTGCAGGATGAAAATGCGATCCATGGCGCGCGCCAGCACCGGATTGACTTTGTACTCCTCGCACGGAACCGCGTAGCACATGCGCAGGAAGTTTGCCGCATAGGCGAGATCGTTCTTGGGATAAATGAACGGCTGGCCGATGGAATATTTATAGGCCATGGCAGCGAGCGTCGGCAGCTTCGCGATCATGCGGATCGAGGCGATGTCGCGCTGCACGGGATCGGAAATATCCGTGGAATCGTGATAAAAGGCGGACAGCGCGCCTACCGAGCCGACCATCACGGCCATTGGATGGGCGTCGCGCCGGAACCCCTGGTAGAACCGGCTCATCTGCTCGTGGACCATCGTATGGCGCGTCACGAGATAGTCGAAGTCGTGTTTTTGGGTGGCGGTCGGAAGTTCGCCGTAAAGTAGGAGGTAGCAGGTTTCGAGGAAATCGCCGTGCTCCGCAAGCTGCTCGATCGGATAGCCGCGATAGAGCAGAATGCCCTCGTCGCCATCGATATAGGTGATTTTTGACTCGCAGCTTGCGGTCGAGGTGTAACCCGGATCGTAGGTGAAGACGTTGGCTTGATTGTACAGCTTGGAAATGTCGATGACGTCCGGCCCGATGGTACCTTCGTACACCGGAAACGTGTAGCTCTTGTCACCCAGGGTCAGAGTGCCGGACTTGGTATTGGCACCGGAACGTACGTCCATGCTGGTATCCTCGATGAGAAGGCGCCACCTAGCTGCAGCCGTTCAGCCCCGGGCGCGAAGATGACCGGCTGTATCGACCCCGGCCGCTGCTCCCCCACAAACTGCGTACCGTATTCATTTGTGCGCCGCAAGATGGGCGACACCCGGGCAACTCCCCCGCCTCCGGGTGCGTCCCAGAATTCGTCGTCCCCATTCGATACAAACGTTGCGTGTATAGTGTACCTATACCCGCCCTTGCGACAAGAGCGGTCACATGAACGTGTTCACGCCGCGTAGGACGCCTGATCAGCGAGACGCGCAAGGCTCTCCGGTTTGCCGAGCACTTGCAGCACGTCAAAAATGCCGGGCGAGGTCGGGCGGCCTGTCAGGGCCGCGCGCAAGGGCTGCGCCACCGCGCCGAGCTTGATGTCTTTGCGCTCCACAAACGCCCGCACGACGCTTTCGATCGCCTCCGTGGTCCATGGCTCGACCTTCGACAGGTCGGGGAGCAATTCGGCGATGATGGCGCAGGCTTGGGGGCCAAGCAGCGGTTTTGCCTTCTCCTCGATCGCGATCGGGCGCTCCGCATAGAGAAATTGGGCGCTGTCAATTAGTTCCACCAAATTCTTGGCGCGTTCTTTTAGTCCCGGCATCGCTGCGCAAAACTTCGCCTTGAGATCGGAGGTGAATTTGGCCGCGAGTGCGGCGCCGTTTGCAATGTGCGGCAGGAGGCGCTCGATCTCAACCACAAGATCGGTATCACGGGCCTGGCGGATATAGTGACCGTTGATGCTTTCGAGCTTGGCAAAGTCGAACCGCGCCGGAGCGCGGCCGATCTGCGGCAAGTCAAAGGCCTCGACCATCTCCCGGGTCGAAAAGATCTCCTGGTCGCCATGGCTCCAGCCGAGCCGTACCAAGTAGTTGCGCAGCGCCTCCGGCAGATAGCCCATGGCCCGATAGGCGTCGATGCCGAGCGCGCCGTGGCGCTTGGAAAGCTTGGAGCCGTCGGGCCCATGGATGAGCGGGATATGCGCCATCACCGGCACCTGCCAGCCGAGCGCGTTGTAGATCTGGGTTTGCCGCGCCACCGCCAGCATGTATGTCGGCGTGCCGTCGGAGCGCAGCAGCACGAGATCGTCGAGGTTCTCGTTCTGCCAAACGACGCGGCCCTGAACCTGGTCTTCAATCGCAGTCTCACCGGAAAGTGGCGCCCGTAAGCGGATCACCGGCTTAACCCCGGGAGGGGCCTCGGCGGGGTCCCGATCACGCCAACGCCCGTCATAGAGCTTGGCGCGGCCTTCGCGCCGCGCCCGCTCGCGCATCTCGTCGAGCTCCTGCTGGGAGGCGTAGCAGCGATAGGCCTGCCCGGCGGCAAGCAGCTGCTCAGCCACTTCGCGGTGCCGCGCGGCGCGGGAGAATTGATAGACGGCGTCGCCGTCCCATTCGATCCCGAGCCAGGTCAGCCCATCAAGGATCGCGGCGATCGCCTCTTTGGTGGAGCGCTCGCGGTCGGTGTCCTCGATCCGCAACAGCATCCGGCCAGCGCGCCCGCGCGCATAGAGCCAATTGAACAGGGCGGTCCGCGCCCCGCCGATGTGGAGGAAGCCGGTGGGCGAAGGTGCGAAGCGTGTAACGACGGGGGTGGTCATATGGGAATGCAGATCTCGCTCGGGTCGACTTAGGGTTTGCCCCTGTACAAGGCATGGCGATGAGTGTCACGGCATTTATTGGAACGGCCCGCTCTCGCCGAGCCTGACATGTGGGGATCGTGGCCCCTATTCAAAGGTTGGACCCTTGCTGGTCCTTCGTGTATGGCCAAGTAGCCATTGCAGCGTTTTCGGCAAGGTCGACCCTGTTGGTGTCATTGCGCGGCTCGACCGGGCAATCCAGTATCCCCGGTCGGTGGTTACTAGATCGCCCGGTCAATTCCCGGATCAAGTCCGGGGAGGGCGATCACAGCGCAGTGGCGGGCGATCTGATCGAAAAACGCGGCCCACTACGAACGACACAGGAACCCAACCATTATGACGGCAGCCGAAGTGATTGCGGAAACCGGGCGCGACTTCATCCGGGACATTGTCGCGGCCGATCGCGACGCGCGGCGATACCCGAAAATCATCACCCGTTTCCCTCCGGAACCGAATGGATACCTTCACATCGGCCATGCCAAATCGATTTGCCTCAATTTCGGCATCGCGCAGGAATTCGATGGCCAGTGCAATCTGCGGTTCGACGACACCAATCCGACCAAGGAAGAGCAGGAATACATCGACGCCATCAAGGCCGACGTGCGTTGGCTGGGGTTCGATTGGGGCGACAACCTCTACTATGCGTCGGATTATTTCGAGCAGCTCTATGCCTGGGCCGAGCACCTGATCCGCGAAGGGCTCGCCTATGTGGATGACCAGTCCCAGGACGAAATGCGGGCCAATCGCGGCACCCTGACCGCGCCCGGCCGCAACAGCCCGTTTCGCGACCGCCCGGTGGCGGAAAACCTCGACCTGTTCCGCCGCATGCGCGCCGGCGAATTCGGAAACGGCGCCCGCGTGCTGCGCGCCAGGATCGACATGGCGTCCGGCAACATCAACCTGCGCGATCCGGTGCTCTACCGCATCCTCCATGCGCGCCATCCGCGCACCGGCACGGCGTGGTGCATCTATCCGAGCTATGACTTCGCCCATGGCCAGTCGGACGCGATCGAGGGCATCACCCACTCGATCTGCACCCTGGAATTCGAGGATCACCGGCCCCTTTATGACTGGTTCCTGGAGCATCTGCCGGTGCCGTCCCGGCCGCACCAGTACGAGTTCGCCCGGCTCAACTTGAGCTACACGGTGCTGTCAAAACGCGTGCTCACCGAACTGGTCCGCGGCGGCCATGTCAAAGGGTGGGACGATCCCCGCATGCCGACGCTCGCCGGGCTGCGCCGGCGCGGCGTGCCGCCGGAGGCGCTACGGGAATTCGTGCGCCGCATCGGAGTCGCCAAGGCCAACAGCGTGGTTGACGTCGCCATGTTCGAACACGCGGTCCGCGAGGTGCTGAACGCGGCCGCATTGCGCCGAATGGCGGCGCTGCGGCCGCTGAAGGTCATCATCGAGAACTACCCCGAAGGGCAGAGCGAGGAACTCGAGGCCGTCAATCACCCGGACAATCCCGGCGCCGGCACGCGGCGGGTCCGCTTCGGCCGCGAACTCTATGTGGAGCGCGACGACTTCATGGAGAATCCGCCCAAGAAGTTCTTCCGCCTGTCGCCCGGAAAGGAGGTGCGGCTGCGCTACGCCTATTTCATCACCTGCCGCGAGGTGGTGAAGGACTCTGCCGGCGAGGTGGTCGCACTGCGCTGCACCTACGATCCCGCAACCCGCGGCGGCAACGCGCCCGACGGCCGCAAGGTGCAGGGGACCATACACTGGGTCAGCGCCGCCGACGCAGTGACGGCCGAGGTGCGGCTCTACAACCAGCTTTTCACCAAGCCGGATCCTGACGTCGGGAACTTCGCGGCCGACATCAATCCGAATTCGCTTGAAGTGCTCACTGACGCGAAGCTGGAGCCGGCGCTGGCGGCGGACAATTCCCCCGCCCCGGTCCAGTTCGAGCGGCTGGGCTATTTCGCGCGCGACCAGGACTCCGCGCCAGGGCGGCCGGTGTTCAACCGGACGGTGGGGCTACGCGATACGTGGGGCAAGGTGCAGGGCGCTGGGGGGTGATGCCTCATGTCGGCTTGGTAAGCACGGCGACGCACGCCCGCTTGATCTGGCGGACGACCTTGTTCCTGCGCAAGCCGCGCATCGGCGCTTCGACAGCCGATATGAACGCTATCGCTGCCTTGCCGATCAGGATAAGGCGACGCCTGAAAACGATACGTTGGAGGAGACGCCGCTGCCGAGCCGCTCGACGCCGATAAAAGTCGAAGTCGATGGAGCCGTCAATATTACGGCGAACCTCCAAGAGCCGGGTCATCTTACCATCCGCTGTCGTGCAGCATTTGCGACAATGTATTCCGCTGAAAAAAAATGATAATATGCCTTATCGGCATAAGATTATTGAATTTCTGGAATAAGAATGGATGCTACCAGCGACGTGAGGGCATTTGCGTGCGTGGTCGAGCGCCAGAGCTTTTCGGCTGCCGCCGCTAGTCTCGGCCTCACCCCTTCGGCCGTCTCGAAGCTTGTCAGCCGTCTCGAAGACCGGCTCGGCGTGAGGCTTCTTCACCGCACCACCCGACGGTTAGGGTTGACGGCGGAGGGCGAGGTGTATTTCGCCCGCGCGCGTCAGATTCTCGCCGACATAGAGGAGGCCGAGGCGGAGGTCGCGAAGTTTCGCGGATCGCCGCGGGGATGCCTGCATGTGAATGCCGGCCACGCATTCGGGGTTCAGCAGCTTGCGCCGGCGCTGCCGGAATTCCTCGCACGCTATCCCGATCTCAAAATCGAGCTGTCAATCGCCGACCGCGTCATAGATTTGGTCGAGGAGCAGGTCGACGTTGCGATCCGCGCCGGCCGCATCGTCGACACGTCGCTGATCGCGTGCAAGATCGCCGAATTCGAACGGACGATATGTGCCGCGCCGTCGTATCTCGCACGGCATGGCACACCGCGCACGCCAGCGGACCTAGCAAACCATATTTGCATTGTCGCGGGTCCGACCTTGGGCCGTTGGCCATTTTGCACGCACGACGGAATCGACATTGTCGAAATCTCGCCGCGCGTGACCACCGACAATGTCGACGCCGCGTTGCGGCTGGCGCTCCACGGTGCCGGAATCGTGCGGCTTGGCGATCTGATCCTTGGCGATCCAATCCAACGCGGAGTACTGGTGCCGTTGCTGACTGACGTGCATCACGTCGAGCCGCTGCCTCTGTCCGCTCTGTATTTGGCTGGACGCCACCGCCTGCCAAAGGTCCGCGTATTTCTCGATTTCCTTGTCGAGCGGTTTGCGTGCGCGCCTTGGCGCGCAAAAAATCATATGCCCTCCTCAACGAGAGCTATGCGCAAAGTGTAAAATAAACACAGGCCTCATCGTGAAAAAAGGCGCCCCACCGGGGCGCCCAGAGTTTGGATCGATCAAGCGATCCTGGGAGGAACTACGACTTAAATCCCGCATGAACCCAATCCCGGAAAGTCTGCGACCTTCCGGGATCACGCATCACGCCGAGTAATACATTTCGAACTCGACCGGATGCGGGGTGTGCTCGAAGCGGATCACTTCCGACATCTTGAGGTCGATGTAGCTGTCGATGAA
>WNFL01419007.1_pt2 | contig 22073 bp, 21 predicted proteins | sample 5400361 | NCBI WGS metagenome assembly WNFL01 (sample SAMN13153351, study PRJNA577476) | soil metagenome | isolation source: 40 cm soil on Douglas fir-dominated hillslope | place: USA:California | collected 2013-09-17
AGGCGTGTACAGCATGGTCAAGGGATCGTGGATGACCCCGAGCCACAACAGCACGGTGTTGATCACGCCGTTGGCCTTCAACAGGCCGATCCAGGCATAGACCCGCAGCAGCAACGAGGTCCAGAAAGGGAGAATCACCAGCAATAGTAAGAGGTTCCGCGTGGAGGGTTGAGCGCGCGCGATACCGTAGGCCATGGGATAGCCCACGAGCAGACAGAGAACCGTGGAGATGAACGCGACCTTGATCGAGTTCAAGAAGGCGTTGATGTACAGCCGGTCGGTGAACAAGAACGCGTAGTTGTTGAAATTGACCTTGATGGCGAGGGAATTCTTGCCGACCCACTCCAGCAAGGGCTTGTACGGCGGTATCGCAAGGTCGATGTCGGAGAACGAAATTTTCAGGACGATGACGAAGGGGACGACGAAGAACAGCAGCAGCCAGAGATACGGGAGCGCGACCACGAGGCCCCGGCCCGACACGCCGATGCGCCGCAAACGGCCGGCTGTAGTCACGGAGCTAACGGGTCACCACCACCGGGCTGGTCGCGTCCCACGAGAGATACACCTGCTGGTCCCAGGTGATGGCCTCGGCGTGACGCGACGTGTTGGGCTGCGTCACGCGCACCACCTTGCCGGTGGGCAGCTTGACCAGGTAGATCGACAGGTCGCCGAGATACGCGATGTCCTGCACCGCGCCCCGCACCACGTTGTCGGTGCCTCCCGGAGGAGCCGTGGACATGAAGATTTTCTCGGGCCGCACCGCCGCCCACACGACGGCTTCAGGCGGCGCGCTGATTCCGTGGCTGACGTAGATGATCCCGCCCAGTTCTTCCGATCCGATGCGCACGTGCTCCGGTTCGTCTTCGATCAGTTTGCCTTCGAACATGTTCACGGAGCCGACGAAATCCGCCACGAACTTCGAGCTCGGAAATTCGTAGATTTCCGACGGCGTGCCGGCCTGGACGATTTCACCGTGGTCCATGACGCCGATGCGGCTCGCCAGGGTCATGGCCTCTTCCTGGTCGTGAGTCACGACGACGAAGGTCACGCCGAGCTTGTCCTGCAGGCTGATCAGTTCGAATTGCGTGTGTTCTCGCAATTTCTTGTCGAGCGCGCCCAACGGTTCGTCGAGCAGCAGCAGCTTGGGGCGCTTGACCAGCGAACGCGCCAGCGCCACGCGCTGCCGCTGTCCGCCCGACAATTGGTGCGGCTTGCGCTTGGCGAAGCCGCCGAGCTTCACCAGATCGAGCATGGTCGCCACGCGCTCCTGGATCTCAGGCTTCGGCACGCGGTCCTGTTTCAGGCCGAACGCGACGTTCTGTTCGACATTCATGTGCGGAAACAGCGCGTACGATTGGAACATCATGTTCACCGGCCGTTCGTACGGAGGTACCCCGGTCATGTCCTCGCCGTCGATGAATATTTTGCCGGAGCTCGGCGTTTCAAACCCGCCCAGCATGCGCAGCAGCGTGGTCTTGCCGCAGCCCGATGCGCCCAACAAGCAGAATATTTCGCCCTGGTAGATTTTTAGGCTGACATCATCGACGGCTTTGAATTCGCCGAACGACTTGGTGATGTGGTCCACCTGCACGTAGGGCCGTGCGGCCGGGTCCTTCCAAGGCGCCGCTTTGACGGCCGCTCCGGCGGAGGTCGTCATCGCTTATTGGCCTGTCTTGAATTTTTGCCAGACGCGGGTAATGGCGCGGGTTTGATCGGCCGAATCCGCCAGCTGCACCGCCAGCTTTTGCCGCTGCTCGGGCGGCGGATAAATGCCGGGGTCGTCTTTGACGGTGGGCAGCACCAACGGCTGCGATGCGGCGTTGGCGTTGGCGTAGCGCTTGAAGTTCGATATGTCGGCGATGGCTTGCGGCGTCATGATGTAGTTGAGATAGGCATATGCACTGTCGGGATCCGGCGCGTCCTTCGGAATGGCCAGCATATCGAACCACAGGATCGAGCCTTCTTTGGGCACGTAGTACTTGACTTCGATGCCCTTGTTGGCCTCGCGGGCGCGATCGCGCGCCTGCATCACGTCGCCGTTGTAGCCGACGGCGATGCAAAGATCGCCGTTGGCGAGCGCCTCGATGTACTCGGAGGAATTGATATTGCGGATGAAGGGCCGGATCTTGGTGAGTACGGCTTCCGCCTGAACCAGATCATCCGAATTCTGGGAGTTCGGATCCTTGCCCAGGTAGCTATAAACGGCGCGCAGCATTTCGGCGGGTGAATCGAGCACGCTGATGCCGCACTTGGCCACTTTCGACGCCACGGCGGGATCGAACACCATGCGCCAGCTATCGAGCGGCGCATCCGGCATCAATTCCTTGACCATCTTCTCGTTGTAGCCGATGCCGTTGGTACCCCAGGTATAGATGATCCCGTGAGCATTGCCCGGGTCGTGCAGCGCCACCTTCGCCATGAGCTGAGGGTCCATGTTCTTGAGGTTCGGCAACTTCGATTTATCCAGCGTCAGGTAAACGCCGGCCTTGATCTGTCTTTCGAAGTACGACGCCGTGGGTACGACGACATCGTAGCCGCTGCTGCCCGCCAGCAGCTTGGTCTCCAGCGTCTCGTTGGTGTCGAAGTAGGCGACGTGCACCTTGATGCCCGTGTGCTTCTCAAAATTCGACAGAGTGTCCGTGGCCAGGTAATCGGACCAGATGTAGAGGTTCAGCACCTTGCCGGTACCGGTGGACGCGGCTGTCTTGTCGGCGGCGCCGGACCGCGCTTCGGACCCGGATTTTCGATCGCCGCAAGCGCTCAAAGTCAACAAACACCCGAGGGTCAGAATCGCCACCCGACGAACGCTGAACATCAAACGCTTCCCCTTTTTCCATTTGCGACGAGGACGACGCGCACGCGGCGAACGCGCGCTGCGACCAAACCCACTTCTACTTTATAGCGCAGCACGCGGCCCGGGGACAGAGCCAAGCGCTGAAAGTCGCTTACCCGGCTAGACGTTCAACAGCAGATGCTCGCGCTCCCACGAACTGATGACCTGCGCAAACGTCTCGTACTCGGCTTCCTTGACCGCCGTATAGGCCAGCACGAAACGATCGCCGAACAAGTCCACCAGCGGCTTGGATTCGCGCAGCAGCCGCAGCGCCTCCGCCAAGGTACGCGGCAGGGCGATCGCCAGGTCGTAGGCGCTCCCGGAAATCGGTTCCGACGGCTTCAGCGCCTCGACCATGCCAAGATAACCGCACGCCAGCGATGCCGCGATCGCCAGGTACGGATTCGCATCGGCGCCGCCCACCCGGTTCTCGACGCGCCGCGCGTCGGGCCCGGACATCGGTACCCTGAGACCCGCCGTGCGATTGTCGTAACCCCAATGCACATTGATGGGCGCCGACGAGTAGCGGCTGATGCGCCGGTAGCTGTTCACGTTCGGCGCGAACAGAGACATCGCGCCGGGCAAGTACTTCTGCAGACCGGCGATATGCCCGAAGAACAACGCGGTGGGCGAGCCGTCCTCATTGCTGAATATGTTCTTGCGGGTCTTCGTATCGAGGATGCTTTGATGCAGGTGCATGGCGCTGCCCGGCTCCTTGGCCATCGGCTTTGCCATGAACGTGGCATACATTTTGTGGCGCAAGGCCGCCTCGCGGGCGGTGCGCTTGAACAAGAACGCCTGGTCGGCGAGACCCATGGGATAGCCGTGCAGCAGGTTGATCTCCATCTGCGCCGCGCCGGCCTCGTGGATCAGGGTATCGATTTCGATGTCCTGGGCCTCGCAGAACGAGTACATGTCGTCGAACAGCGGATCGAATTCGTTGACCGCCGCGATGCTGTACGCCTGGCGGCCGATTTCCGGGCGGCCCGAGCGGCCCACGGGCGGCTTCAAGGGGTAGTCGGAATCGACGTTGGGTTCCACCAAGAAGAACTCGAGTTCCGGAGCCACCACCGGTTCCCAGCCATGCGCTTCGTACAGCTCGAGTACCCGGCGCAGCACATAGCGGGGCGCCATCGTGACCGGCCGGCCGTCGCCGTAGAAACAATCATGGATCACCTGGGCGGTGGGTTCCGCGGCCCAGGGCACCACGCGTACGGTTTTCGGGTCCGCCTTCAACACGATATCGATATCCGACGGATTCATGGCGCTCTGATCGTCCGGATAGTCGCCGGTCACCGTCTGCAGGAAGATCGCCTCCGGCAGGCGCATGCCCTCCTCTTCAGCGAATTTTTCCGCGGGCATGAGTTTGCCTCGCGCCACGCCGGCCATGTCCGGAATGATGGCTTCCACTTCCGAGATGCCGTGTTCTTTCAAGAATTGCTGAATCGAGCTCGCCATAAATCACCCTTCGACTTTGCGCGCGCGACTGGCTTCGCCAAATGCCGCAAACAACGCGCGAGAAAATGGATTCTCCGCAAACTGCCATTCCGGATGCCATTGCACGCCCAAGGCGAAATTCGGTGCGTCGGCGACCCGGAATGCCTCGATGACTCCGTCCGGTGCGCGCGCCTCGACCGCCAAATCCTTCCCCAGCGTTTGAATTCCCTGCCAGTGCAGCGAATTGACTTGCAAGCGATCCTGTCCGGCGATGTGGTGCAGAGTTCCTCCAGGCTCCAGGAGAACTTCGTGAGCCGGCCCGTATTGCACGTCCAGCGTCGTGGATTCATCCTCGCGGTGATCGAAGTACCCCTGTACCTCGTGCAGCCGCTGATGCAGAGTGCCGCCGAAGGCGACGTTCATTTCCTGAAATCCGCGGCAAATGGCCAGCACCGGCAAGCCGGCGGCAATGGCCCGCGGGATCAACGGAAGCGTCGTAGCATCCCGATTTGGATCATGTAGCGTTCCCGGCTCACTCGCCGGGCCTCCATAGTGGTGGGGTTCGACATTCGATGCACTCCCGGTCAGCAGCAAGCCGTCACAGGCATCCAGCAAGGCCGGCAAATCGATCTCGGCCCCCAGAGCGGGGATGAGCACCGGCACCGCGTTCGCACCGACGGCGACGGCTTCGATGTACTTCTCGCCGGCCATGTGGAAGTAATGCTTTCCACACAGCCTGCGATCGGCTGGAATTCCGATGAGGGGCAACCGAGACATGTTTAATATATTAAACGTCCAGATGGACGATTGAGCTTCCTTAACGACCGTATTACACCACACCGACAGTGACTCGTCCTGCTAGAGCGGTGATAATTGGCTAAGATTTAGGCATTTCCATGACTTAGCGACGTTTGGTGCGATGCAGCATCCTTGCGTTATGGACGAATAACCCGCTAGGCTCACAGGCGCCTAATCCTGTCAATAGCCACAAGATTTTAAACACTCGTACCCAAAGATTCGGCTTGCGCCTGTCCTACCCACCCGCCCCTTCCTACTACGCAGCCTCGGTGGCGGCGGTCGACGCAGCCTCGGCGGCCGGCGCGGCTGGGGGCGCGCCGGCGGCGCGCGAATCATTGGCCGGGGACCTTCGCGCCGATGTGGCGGTCCTCGGCCGCGTTGCACTTGGCAAGACGCGGCTACCGGGTCGCCTTGCTCGAGGCGCACGCGGTCGGCTATGGAGCCTCGGGCCGCAGCGGCGGACAAACCATTTTTGGCCTCGCGGTGAGTCAGAAGACGCTGGCCGCCGAAGTCGGCCGCGACGATGCACGGCGCCTGTTCGATCTGTCCGTCGAGGCCTTGGATCTCACGCAGTCGCTGATCAACGAGAACGCCATCGATTGCGACTACCACCCGAACCATGTTCACGTCGCGGTCAAGCCGCGGCACCTTCGGGAACTGGACGATTGGGCCCATGAACTGCGCGAGGAATATGACTACGCCTCGGTGCGACGGTTGGATCGCGACGAATTGCAGGCGCACGTGCGGAGCGGCCGCTACCTCGGAGGGTTGATCGACCCGCGCAGCGGCCACTTGCACCCCCTCAAGTTCACTCGGGGGGTGGCACGCGCCGCCGAGACTGCCGGCGCCAAGATCTTCGAGAACTCTCAGGTGCTGCGCTATGAAGATGGACCGGAAGTCATCGTGCACACCGCGCAAGGCCGCGTGCGCTGCGCGCATCTGGTGCTCTGTGGGAATGCCTATATCGGGTCCGTCGCGCCGGCCCTGGCGCGGCGAATATTGGGTGTGGGTACGTACATCATCGCGACGGAGCCGCTCGGCGAGGAACGGGTTCGCGCGCTGCTCCCCAGCAACGCCGCGATTGCGGACATCAACTGGATCTTGGATTATTTCCGGCGTTCGGCCGATCACCGCTTGTTGTTCGGCGGGCGGGTCAGCTACAGCGCCGTGCAGCCGCCGCGGCTCGCCGAGTCCATGCGCAGGCGCATGCTTCGCATATTTCCGACGCTCGCCGATGTCAGGGTGGCGCATGCCTGGGGCGGCTACCTGGACATCACCATGAACCGAGCCCCCGATTTCGGACGCCTCGCGCCCAACGTGTTCTACTGCCAAGGATTTTCAGGTCACGGCATGTCGCTGACCGCGCTCGCCGGCAAGTTGGTGGCCGAAGCCGTCGCCGGCACCGCGGAACGCTTCGACGTTTTCGCGCGCATCCCGCATCGCGACTTTCCCGGAGGGCGTCTGTTCAGGCGGCCGTCGCTCATGGCGGCGATGCTGTACTACCGGCTGCGCGACCTGCTGTAAGTGCGTGGCGGCGTCAGACCGCTGCAGCAAGCGGGCGCTACTTCAAACCCGGCGTTACTTCAGACCCGGCGCTACTTCAGACCCGGCTCTTCCTTGCCGAACTTCGGAATCAACGTCTGACCCGTGTCGAGCAGCGTCACCGAGTTCAACCCGCCGCCGCGCGATCCATCCCGCAACGGACTGAACGTCACGCTCACGCGATCACCGGCCTTCAGGGATTGGCGAGTCCAGCCGTTGCGGGTCAACACGCCGGGGCTCGTGGTCTCGAGCGACCATTCCTGCGCTGCGCCGCCGCCCTCGGGCTGTACGAGAATCCAAACGACGACGTGCGGATTCGTCCACTGAAACGACTTCACGGTCCCTTTGAGCGTCAACGTCTTGGTCGGCTCATACATGGCGAAGGAATGATGCGCTCCCGCCGGCGCCGCCGCGCCCATCGCGGCGGCTAAAATCACCCCCGCCGAAAACCGCTGCCACAGGTTCATTTCGAGTCCGATCCTACGGGAACGCCGTTGTGAAATTTGATGGGCGCGAAGGTCGCATCACCGTTCTTGTCGACGGCTTCCGTAAAGGAACCCTGCGTACAAACACCTTCGGCGATGTCGAACTTCTGCGCCCGCTGCCGATAATACTTGCGGGTCGTGCGCCAGGGTTTCGACAACACCTTGTTCGCGGTGATGTCCAGATCATCGAGCAAGGTATCGGGTCCTTGCAGGTGAAAGCGCTCGACGATGTGCATGTCGCCGTTGTTCGGCACGCCCACCGCCTCGTTCACCGCGAGGTACGCCTGCGGCAGGAGCGCCACCGTGTCGACCACCAGCGTGTCCTGCTCCCAGTGCCCGATGGAATGGCCATGGAAGCTCGGATCGGGATCGGCCGGATGGGGGCGGCCATCGGTGTAGATGCGCCGCAGCCGATTGCCGTCGCCCTCGCCCAAGATCGTCACGCGGCCCGGAGTGAACAGCATCTCGAAGGCATTGTGGGTGATGAGCATCCAGCTCGGCATGCCGGTCGGGAAACAGTGATCGATGATGGGGAAGGGACGTCCGGCATCCTCCTCCGCGTACATGTGCTTGATCCGCTTCGCCACCTTGGGTGTCCACGGCGGAGGATTGCTCTTCTCCTGCGCGACCTGATCGCTGATCGCCGGCGTCCAAACTCCGCTCCAGTCGGGAAGCTTGGCGAGCGCCTGCCAGTCCTGCGGGCCCGGCGCGGCATTGATCGCGTCATTATCCGCGGCGTTGGCGGGCAACGGCGCGAGCCGCACGCAGGCCATCAGGCCCACGATCAAAACGATGCGATTGATGTACTTCCCCATGGGCGACGAAGATAACCGGATCGCGCCCGACTTGCCAACCATTTGCCGCACCGGCCCGTCATTTGTACGTCACGCAGAAGCAGCGGTGAATCCGCGCATGGCGCTCGAAGTCTTTCGGGATGGTTTGGGCGCTGATATCCTCGACTCCCAGGTCCGCGAGCGCCTCCGCGTCGAGCTTGAAGCGCGTGTAGTTGGTCGAGAACACCAATCGGCCGGACGGGCGCAGCAGCTTCATCGATCGGCGAATCATGCCCACGTGATCGCGCTGCACGTCGAGCACTCCCTCCATGCGTTTGGAATTGGAGAAGGTCGGCGGATCGAGGAAGATCAAGTCAAAACCCGGACCCTTCGGTTCCTGCTCCTCGAGCCATTGCAGACAATGCCGTTCAGCAGGAGATTCTCGTGCGCCCAATCCAAATAGGTATTCGACAGATCGACGCCGGTGGTGCTGCGCGCCCCGCCGGCGGCGGCATACACAGTGGCGCTGCCGGTGTAGCAGAATAAATTTAGAAAATCGGCGCCCTTCGCCCACTCGCGCAAGCTGGCTCGCACGATGCGGTGGTCGAGAAACAATCCGGTATCCAAGTAATCGCGGAAGTTGACCCAGAATTTGAGGCCGCCTTCCTGCACGGCATGGCGCTCGGCCTGCGTGTCGCGCTTCTCGTACTGCTCGCTGCCCTTCTGCGGCTTGCGCACCCGGGAGTGCACGTGGGAAATCGGCACGGCCAGGACCTCCGGCAGGACCGCCAGCACCTCGCGCCGGCGCTCGCGGGCACTCTCCTGATCGACGGTCTTTGGCGGAGCATATTCTTGCACATAGACATGCCGCGCCCCGGGACCGGTATGTTCGCGCGCGCCTTGGCCGTAGAGATCGATGGCAAATGCGTATTCCGGCATGTCCGCGTCGTACACGCGATAGCAATCGATGCGCTCCCGCTCGGCCCAAGGGTCCAGGCGCTGCAGATTCTTGCGCAACCGATTCGCGAACATCTGGGCGCCGGGCCGGCTCGACCAATCCGCGCGCACCGCTTCGGCGGGACGCTGCTCGCTGGCCGCGTTCAATTCGAAGCGCAGCAGACGACACTCGATGGTGCCGTTATAGAACCGGTGGGTGCGCTTGGCATAGATTCCGAGGTTCCTGGCAAGCGGCGGATTGCCCGTGAGAATCGCGGCCTGCCAACCTTGGAATCGATCGCGCAGCGTGAGCCCAAGTTCCGAATACAGGGCCGGGAGGCCCGATTCCGCGCCGATGCGCTCGCCGTAGGGCGGATTGGTCGCAATGAGGCCGACGCCGCCCTTGGGCGCTACGAGTTCTCCGAGAGAGCGTTTCTCCACGTGCAGCCAATCGGCAACGCCGGCGCGCCCGCCGTTGACAAGCGCCATGCGCACGGCATCGGCGTCGACGTCGGATCCCACAATGCAGCGCCGCGCGGGCCGCGCGCTGCGGCGTTCGCGGGCCTCCGCGCACAACTGCACCCAGAGTCCGGCATCGTGACCGCGCCAACCCGTAAAGCCGAAATAATCGCGATCGAGCGCCGGCGCGGCGTCCGCCGCGATCAATGCGCCTTCGGTGAGAAACGTGCCGGAACCGCACATGGGATCCAGCAGCATGCCGCCTCGTTCACAGATGCCTGGCCAACCCGCCCGCAGCAGCACTGCCGCGGCGACGTTTTCCTTGAGCGGCGCGCGGCCGCCTTCCGTGCGGTAGCCGCGCCGGTGCAGACTCTCGCCGGAGAAATCCACCGACAACAGCGCCGTGGGTCCTTCGACATGCAAATGCAGCAACACGTCGGGGCGCTCCGGCTTGATGTTCGGCCGTTCGCCGGTGGCGTCGCGCAAATTGTCGCAGACCGCGTCCTTGAGGAGCTGGGAGCCGTAGATCGTGTGCCTGATGGATTCGTTGCCGCCGCTGCAATCGCAGGCCAGCGTCGCACCCGTCGCCAGGTGTTCGCGCCAGTCGATGCGTTTGACGGCGTCGTACACGCTTTTCGAACTGCCGGCATCGATCGATCCCAAGCTCAATAGCACGCGGGTGGCGGTGCGCGACCACAGGCAAGCGCGATAGCCCACCTCGAGCGTGCCTTGAAACTTCACGTCGTGGCTGCGCTCACGAATATCGTGGGCGCCGAACTGCGCGAGTTCCTCGGCCAGCACCGAGGCCGCCCCCACCGGCGCCGTCGCGATCCAATAGCGCACGTTGTCGTTCACGTGGCCTCGATCGCGTTATTGGACCGCCGGCTACTTAGAATGGCAATCCATGCGATTGCCCCCCCATGCACATGAGCATGGGCAAGGAGAGGATGAAATTGATGCGCGACGCCCGGGCCGCAATCTTGCGCGCCGCCGCCTTCTCGTCGTCCGTCGCCGGCACGATCCCGAGGATCTTCTTTTGGTTCGGCCAAATGAACACCCACACGTTGAACAACATGATCGTACCGAGCCACGCACCGACCCCTATGGTCCGAAATCCGGGCTGCAGCGCAAAGGCATAGACGAGAACACTGGTGTTGGCGAACCCGCCCATGAGGTAGATCGCTCCCGTCACCCAGGTGACGACCGCGGACCAGCGGAACCACAACAGCGCTCGGGGTGCGATGTACTTCGACACGCCCGCGCCGCCGGGTCCGCCCTTGTCGGCGGCTGCGGCCGCCAGCCCCGGCGTCTGAACCACGTTGAAATAGTACAAGAGACCGATCCACGTGACGCCGGCGACGATGTGCACCCAGCGGTCGAGGCGCCCGTAGTGGAGAGTGATTCCCACTCCGCCCCAAGCAGTGAGCCAAACGCTGATGACGATCGCGAGCACGACCCCAGTGGTGATAGCGCCCTTAACGGAATTGAGCGGATGCATGTGATTTAGCCCCCAAGAGTTGGCTTCGGTTGTGTTTCGACGAGAGAGCAGGTTTGCATACAAATTTAGTTGTTGCTTCGAATAGATTGCGTGCAGCCTCCCCATGCATTGTACTCTGCCCGATGGGCAATGGTACCGCCCAACAAGCAACCCTACCGCCCGATGGGCAATGTTGCCGGCGCGCGCGACGCTGCCGGTGACATCAAGATACCGGCCGCTCCGCGCGCCGTAGATCGAGCCAGTCGAGCTTGGGGTTCTTGGCGAAATGGCGCATCAGGATCCTGTAGACGTCGACGTCGAAGGCAGCGTTCGATTCCCGGGCGCCGAGTTCGTCGAGTTCCTCCTGGGTCCGCGCCGTGCCGAGATAAGCCCAGTGATCGACGACATGTAGGTCGGTGTCCTGCATCCACTCCGGCAAGCCGCCCCGCGGACCGCGTTCGCGCAATGCCACTCGCCCCGGAAACGGCCACGACTTCACTTTCAGCGACGACAGGGCGAGCTGCAGCCGCGTATTGTGCAGGATGAGCGGTTCCTTGCCCACGCAGGCGCCTCGGCACTTCCCGACCTGATACGCAAAGCAGGAGCCCGCACCGTCCTCCAAGCCCAGAACCTTGAGGCACAGCCCATGCGCGCGCGCGATGTCGTTTTGCGCCTTGCGGGCGTCCTTCTCGGAATGAAAGACGCCGAAGCACTGCATGAGATCCGCGAGATCGACGCTGTCGATGGCCACAGGCTCGACCCGGTACGCTTGGCCCGCCGGAGTCGGCGCCGTGCGGGGGCGCAATGTGTGGGGCGGCGCGTTGCCCTTGGTGCGCCGGTTGTAGACGGGCTTTTGAGCCCTGATCCACTCGGCTTCGTGGAGCATCGCGCCGAGTTCGCCGGCGGTCTCCACCCAATCGACCCGCCGCACTTGATCGGCAAGCCGCCGATCCAAAGAATCGGGCCGCTCCGCGCCGAAGTGGCTGCAGACGCGCGCGCGCAGCGAATTGCTCTTGCCGACATACAGCAGCGTATCGTCGGCGCCGAAGAATCGATACGCCCCCGGCCCTTCGGGCAGGTCGTCGGCCAGCCCCGGCGGCAGGTGGGCGGGCAATTGGTGGGCGCCGAGCAGCGTCTGCACCGTCGCGGCGAGGCGCGCTTCCTCGACCTCGCGGCGCAGCTTGAACCAGAAATCGTGGAGCACTCTCGCGTCCCCCAGGGCGCGATGCCTGGCGCCGCAGGTGAGTCCATTGCGCTCCATCACGGCATCGAGGTTGTGCCGCACGAATTCGGGGAACAAGCGCCGCGATAGTTTGACGGTGCACAGGACCTTGGCGGAGAAACCCATGCCCGCCTTGAGGAATTCGCTGCGCAGAAACGAGTAGTCGAACCGCGCGTTATGCGCCACGAAGACCGCCCCTTGCAGCTTCTCGCGCACGACGGCCGCGATCTCCGCGAAGCGCGGCGCGTCGGCCACCATTCGATCGCTGATGCCGGTGAAGGCTTCGATGTACGCGGGGATGGGGCGTTCGGGGTTCACCAGCGAGCTCCACTCCTCGACGAGCGCGCCGTTGGACACCCGAACGATGCCCACCTCGGTGATCCGGTCATTCGCCGCACTGCCGCCCGTCGTCTCCAAGTCGACGAATACCAGATCCTGGGGAAGATCCTCAGCAGCGACCATCGAGCGACAGCAGGGGGTAGTAGAGATCCGGCCGGCGGTCGCGGAACACACCCCAGGACTGCCGGTAGCGGCGTACCTCATCCAGATCGAAGTCGGCGGTCAGCACCGTTTCCGTGACGCGGTCCGCTTCGGCCACTTTTTCACCCGTCGGCGAGGCGATGAACGATGAACCGTAGAACTTCATCGTGTACTTTTCGCCCTGCTCCGTGCCGATGCGATTCGAGGCGATCACCGGCATGATATTGGCCGCGGCATGGCCTTGCATGGTGCGCTGCCAATGTCCGCTCGAGTCGATGCTCGGATCCTGCGGTTCCGAACCGATCGCGGTGGGGTAGAGCAGCATGTCGGCGCCCATCAACGCCATGGAGCGCGCCGCTTCCGGAAACCACTGGTCCCAGCAGATGGCGACTCCCACCTTGGCATACCGAGTGTCGAACACTTTGAATCCGGTATCGCCGGGAGAGAAATAGAACTTCTCATGGTACCCGGGGCCCTCCGGAATGTGCGACTTGCGGTAACTTCCGAGCACCGCCCCGTCGGCATCGACGATGACGATGGAATTGTAAAAGGCGTTGTTGGCGCGTTCGAATACGCTGATCGGCAGCACCACGCTCAAGTCGCGCGCCACGGCGCGAAAATGCTCCACCGCGGGATGAGCCTCCAGGGGCTGGGCGAGCTCCAAATGGCGCGGGGAATGATCCTTGCAGAAATACGGAGTTTCGAACAACTCCTGAATCAGAATCACCTGCGCGCCGCGGCCCGCGGCCTCGCGGATCAATTTTTCCGCGCGCGCGATGTTCGCGTCGCGGTCCCAACTGCAGGCCATCTGAGTGGCCGCTACCGTTACTGTGCTCATGGGGCTGTATGCTACTCGATCTCTGAACCTGTCCACTATCGGACGGGGTCGCTGCGACCCCGTTGAATCCGGCGCGCCAGCGCCTAAAAAGTCGGCGGCGAGCTGGCGCTGACGATCTCGCATTCCTCGCGCCCCAAGTTGCGCAAGCGGTGCGGCAATGAGCTTTTGAAATAATAGGCGTCCCCTGGCCCCAGAATCCGGGACTCGCCGCCGACGGTGAGTTCGATTTTTCCCTTGACGATCACGCCCCCCTCCTCGCCCGGGTGCGTCAGCATCTCCTCGCCGGTGTCGGCATTCGGGGCATAGCGCTCGTGCAGGATCGTCATATTGCGTTTGGCGAGACGACTGCCGACGAGACGCAGTTCGACGCTCGCGGTGCCGATGTCGCTGAGCTCTTCCCGAGGAAAAAACACCTGAGGCTGGCCGCCAAGATCCAGGGTGAAAAAGTCGGCGAGTGCCATGGGAATGCCATCCAGCACCTTCTTCAGCGAACTGACCGAAGGGCTCACTCGGTTCTGCTCGATCAAGGAAATCAAACCGTTGGTCACACCCGCGCGCTTGGCCAGCTCACGCTGCGACAGCCCGTACATTTGCCGTACGGCTTTCAGATGGGTACCGACGTCCAGGCTCATAACGTCTATTATAATAGACAGTTGGTATGACATTTACGCGAAAATTGAGCTGAGTGTCGATTTTCCTTATCATCTGGGCCGTTCGATGGCAGAAATACCGCAAGGATCATCAGTAATGAACGCCCGACTCACCCCCGCTCCCGCCACCGGCGATCTCGACGCATTTTGGATGCCGTTCACGGCGAATCGACAATTCAAGGCGAACCCGCGTTTGCTCGCGCGGGCGGAAGGCATGTACTACTGGACCGCCGACGGCCGCGAAATCCTCGACGGGGTCGCGGGCCTCTGGTGCGTGAACGCTGGTCACGGGCGGCGCGAAATCACCGAAGCGGTGACTAAGCAACTCAGCACCATGGAATATGCGCCGGCCTTTCAGATGGGCCATCCCATCGCGTTCGAACTGGCCAGTCGGCTGGCCAAGATTGCGCCTCCGGGCCTCGAGCGCATTTTTTTCACGAACTCCGGGTCGGAGTCGGTCGATACGGCGCTCAAAATTGCCATCGCCTATCACCGCGCCCGCGGCGCCGGCCAGCGCGTCCGCTTCATCGGCCGCGAAAAGGGCTATCACGGAGTGGGGTTCGGCGGCATGTCGGTCGGCGGGATGGTCAATAACCGCAAGGTGTTCGGCTCCTCGATGCTGCCCGGCGTGGATCATCTGCCGCACACCTTGGATATCGAGCACAATGCGTTTTCGCGCGGACTGCCGCAGTGGGGCGCCCATCTTGCCAACGAACTGGAGCGGCTGATCGCCCTGCATGACGCCTCGACCATCGCGGCCGTCATCGTCGAGCCCATCGCGGGGTCGGCCGGAGTCGTTCTGCCTCCCATCGGCTACCTGAAGCGCCTGCGCGAAATCTGCGACAAGCACGACATTCTCTTGATTTTCGACGAAGTGATCACAGGCTTCGGGCGGATCGGCAAGCCCTTCGCCAGCCTGGCGTTCGACGTCACCCCCGACCTCATGACCACGGCCAAGGGCCTGACCAACGGCGCCATTCCCATGGGGGCGGTGTTCGCTCACCGCAAAATCTACGATGCCTTCATGCAGGGACCGGAGAACGCCATCGAGCTGTTTCACGGCTACACCTATTCCGCGCACCCTGTTGCCTGCGCCGCCGCGCTGGCGACACTCGAGGTGTACACGCGGGAGGGGCTGCTGACTCGCGCCGCATCGCTCGCACCCGAGTGGGAGAACGCCATGCATTCACTGCGCGGCCTGCCGCATGTGCTCGATGTGCGCAACTACGGCCTGATCGGCGCGGTGGAACTCGAGCCGCGGGCGGGTAAAGCCGGTTCGCGCGGGTTCGAAGTGTTTCTCGAGTGCTTCGAGCGCGGGGTCATGGTGCGTCAGACCGGCGATACCATCGCCATGTCGCCGCCCTTGATCGTCGAATCCAAGCAGATCGCACGCATCGTCGAAACCCTGGGCGCCGTAATCCGCAAAACCCCCTGACGGATCATTCGCTCGCGCAGCGAGCGCTACCGGACGGGGTGGCTTCCCCGGGGTGGCTTCCACCCCGTTGAATTCGGCGCGCAGCGCCTAACGACTTCTCGGCTCGAAGATGGAGTACCACTTCTTGCAGGGCTCGGTCACTTCCCAAATACCCTCGAACCCCGCGGGTACGACGAAGGCATCTCCGGCGCGCAGGTCGTGCTTCTCGCCCGTGACCGATTCCACGCGCACGCGGCCTTCGATGATCACGCAGAATTCGTGCTCGGTGTAGCGCACGCGCCATTTACCGGCGGTGCTGGTCCAGATGCCACAGAAGAATTGCTGAGTCGGCTCGGCGTACTGATTCGATGCACGCGCCCGCGGAATCCCGGCGAGTATGTTCTCGGGCGAGGGATTGGCGGACTCTCCCGTCTGCAATCGGTCGAGGACCACGATCTTGGGGTGCGCACTCATACCGTATCGTAGGCTGGGGGTGCGGGCGGAAACAAGTGCGGCCCGAAGCACGCGCGTGCTCCGGGCCGCAAGACGCTCGTCCTTCTCGCCCGATCACGGGTTCCGGCCCACCTGGGCAACCGCCGCCCCGTCCTGTGCTTGCAGGGTCAAGCGAACCCGGCGCTCGAGCGCATAGCCGTCGTTGTCGGCCGCGACACTCTGACTCTTGCCGTAGGCATTGACTTCGAGCACCTCGTCGCGGATTCCCGAGGCAAGAAACAGATCCCGCACCGCATTGGCCCGAGCCTCGGAGAGCTTCAGATTAGCGTCCACCGTGCCGCGCGGATCGGCATACCCGTCGACCCGTACCTTGAGCGCGGGAGACTTGGCCACCGCCTGGGCGAGCACCTGAATCTGATGCGCGATTTCCGGCGTGATCTCCGCGCTCCCGGTTCGGAACAGCACGTCGCCCTGCAGCCCATCGAGGACCTCGCTGCCATCCTCCCTGACGGTTTGCGCCGCCTCCACCTTGTGAGTCAGATCGTCGAGCTGCGCGCTGAGGCTGCGGTTGGTTTCGGTCAGCACGTTCTTTTCGCTCAGCAGCGTCGACTTTTCGCCCAGCAATTCGCTCTTGTCGGTCTGCAACGCAGCAACGGTCGCCTCTGCGTGGGTGGCATCGCCCGCGCGATGGACCCGGTTCCCGAGCCAGGTTCCGAGTCCTGCGCCGATGACCGCGCCCACCGGTCCGGCGGCAAACGCCCCGATCACGCCGCCGGTCACGAATCCGATAGGCTCGTGCGGTGTCGCAGGCTGGGGTTCGCCCGCCAAGGCCACCGCGCTCATCCCCAACAGCCCCATCGTCCCGACCGCCCTCGAAAATACCGTGTTCATAACAGCTCCTCATTTCGTTTCGCCAAGAGGCGACGACCGCCGCCTCGTGGGAGCTATTACGGCCTTGCATTCGGGCTTTTCCCTGTCCGACTTAGGGCAAATGATGGCGAAGGCGCGACCGATCATGGAGCTTCGCGCAAATCAACGGGGTCGGAACGACCCCGACCGCGGACGGGGTCGCCTCGACCCGGTAGATTCGGCGCGCAGCGCCTAAAGAACCTTCAGCGAGAACGGCGTGAAATTGGTATCCGTGTCGTAATAGTCCTCGGTCTCGGCCTTCTTCAAGAACGACACGATGCGGTAGGTGACGGGGGTCGCGATGATCTCCCAGCCGCTTTTGAGTGCGTACTGAGTGAACATGATGGCGACCAGGTGGGACGGCGGCATGCGGCCATAGAAGGCGATGAAGTAGAACAGCACCGAGTCCACCAGCTCGCCGCACACGGTCGAGCCGACGATGCGGGTCCACAGCCAACGCCCGCGGGTCCAGATCTTCATTTTCGCGAGCACGTAGCTGTTCACAAAGGTCCCGCAGAGGAATGCGGTGATCGATGCCACCACGATCCGCGGCGGATTGCCGAAGATCGCTTCCACCGACGCCTGGGTGGCGCGCGACGCATCCGACGGCGGCAAGTGAACGACCACCGCCGCCATGAGGGAGGCGAAGGCCAGCGCCCCAAACCCCGCCCACACCACACGGCGGTCACGTCCATACCCGTACACTTCGGTCAAGATGTCGCCGAAGATGTAGGAGATCGGAAAGAACAGCACGCCGGCAAGAAAGGTGACGGTGCCGATTATCGGCACGTGGATCGACGTTTCCTTCGCCGGTCCAATCAAATTCGAGCACAGCAGTACACAGACGTAGGCCGCCATCACGAAATCGTAATAGCGGTATTCACGGGGTTGCGGCGGGGTGGTCATGGCGGCAAGTGTAGCGGCAAGCGCTCGGAGATTCCGATGATATGTCACACCGGCTGCGCCACTGTCGCGTTTTGGCGAAGAGCATCACATCAAGAAGGATGCTCGTACGGTAGATATACGCACTCAAACTTCAAGCAGCGGATCTATGGAGCACGGCAAACCCATCAGCGCGACAGACCATCCGCTCGTCGATTTCGATGCCGTCTGCCAGAAGGTGCGCGCAGCCGTCGAGCCCGCGCGCGCCTATGCCGTGTCTTTGCATGACGAGCACGGCGATGTGCTGTGGCTGAGCGAAAGCTCCATGGGCCCCGACGAACACAACGCGGTCCGCGATGCGATCGAAGCGTTCTCCAATCCAGGGGGGCCGCCGATGCTGGTGACCGATCTCGGCGATTCGCGCTCCGCCGTGCTGCTGCGGGCGGTCAACGGTCGGCGCGCCATGGTCGGGGCGATCATGATCGTCTTGGACGCGCGTGTCGTGAAACAAGATGCTCGCGGCGCGCTCAAGGTCATGACCCCGAAGCTGCAGCGTGCACTCGCCGATTTCTCCGCCATGCGCCCGGACAGCGCACCCCCGCCGGCGGCCCCCGCAAGAGCCGCCGCGTCTGCTCCCTTGACCCTGGTCAATGAGGCGCCGGCGCGCGCGCGGACATCCGCGGGCACGCCTACATCCGCGAACACGCCGATGCCCGCCCGCGCGTCAACACCCGCACACGCGGCGATACCCGCGCACGCCGCGACACCCGTACGCATGCACACCCGCGCGCGCGACGGCGCCAGCGCGGATGGTTCCCGCAGCCGCGGCCCCGCCGGCGGCCAGGGCTCCGGCGCCCACCCCAGCCGCTCGCGCATCGACGGCGCCGGCCATGGCGGCCGTTGCTGGATTCGCGGACAAACGTCCGCAAGGGGGGGTGACGCCGGAAATCGATCGCCTGCATGCCGCTCTACGCCGCAGTCCCATCGCGCTGCATGTACAGCGGTTGGTCCCTTTGACCAAGGGGAGCCAACTCAAACGCTACGAGGTGCTGCTGCGGTCCAAATCCGATGCGGCGCCCAATTCGGCCCCGCAGGCGATGCTGAAAGCGGCCGTCGAGAATGGCCTCGGCTCCATGATCGACCGGCGTGTGGTCACCGAGCTCATCGGTTTTCTGATTCGTCACCCGGACGTCTGGAAATCCACCGCGGTCATGTTTTCCGTCAATCTCACGACCACCGCCATTCACGATGAGCACTTCATGAAGTTCGTGGAGCTGTGTTTGGAGAAATCGTCGCTGCCGAAGGGCATGATCGCTTTTGAGGTCGACACGACAACGGCGGTCAAGCTCGCCGGCAAAATGGCAGAGGTCGGCGCCGCCTTGCACCGCCTGGGCTGCCCGTTGGTGCTCGATGATTTCGCGATGAAGACCGAATGTTTCGCCCTGCTGCGCCTGCCGGGAGTCCACTACGTCAAGCTGGCGCCCGAGATCACCGCGAAAATGCGCACCGACAAATTGTCGCAGGCGGCCATCACGGCGGTCGTGCAAATGGCCCGAGTCCTCGGAATGCACACCGTGGCCAAGCGCACCGAGACCGCTGCGGAACAGGAATGGTTGACCGCGCTCGGGGTCGACTTCGTGCAGTCGAACTCCATGTCGCCCCCCGTCGCGATCGAGTCCTTGTCGAAGATCGCGAGAGCCCCCGGACCGGCCGCTTAATTACTGCGCGAGAGGCGGTCCGAGCTTTGGCTCCAGCCGCCGCCCAGGGCCTTTACCAAGAACACCGCCGTGGCGAAGCGTTGGCCCTGCACCTGCACGGCCTGCCGCTCATCGCTGAGCAGAGCCTGCTGTGCCGTGATCATTTCGAGATACGTGTCCACGCCACCTCGGTATCGGGCGGTGGCTATATCGAACGCGTCTTGGGCGCTTTTTACGCTGGCATCGGCCTGGGTGACTGCGCGATCGAGCGAGGCCAGGCCCGTAATGCCGTTCTCCACTTCTTCCATGGCCGTCAGCACCGTCTGCCGGTAGGCCGCTACGGCGGCGGCGTAGTCTGCATTCGCAATGCGCACGTTCGCCCGGGTTTTCCCGGCGTCGAACAAGGTCTGCGTGGCGGAGAGCCCGAGCGACCATAGACGGCTCGGCGCGTCGAACAGCGTCGCCAAGGCATTGCTCTGCCATCCGGCGTTGGGCTCGCCGAAACCCGAGCCCAACAGGGCAGATCGAGCCGCTGATGAATATGTGTATCCACCGTGCCCGGGATCGTTTGGACCTGCTTCATGAGCTGCGCCGCAATCTCATAGTCGGCGCGCAAATCGGCGCCGGTGACTTTTATATCGAGGGCCGCCGGCAATCCGAAGTTCAGGATCTGCGTCACCATGTCGGCCGGCTGGAAGAAGAACTCCACTCCCGGAAACCGCTGCGGCAATTCGCGCCGCAATTGCTCCACGTAACGCGCGGTCGGCTGATGCCCTTCGTTGAGCGAGATTTGAATCTCGCCGTCCAGGCTGCTGAAGGTTCCGGCGTTGCTGTAGGAGTTGTTGATGCCGCTGACCGGGATGCCTAAGTTGTCGAGCACCGTTCCGAGATCGCGGGCCGGCACGATGCTGCGAATGGCGCCTTCCACCTCGTCGGCCACCCGCGCCGTCTCCTCGATGCGTGCTCCCGTGTGCAGGCGCATGTGCAGGCGGATCTGTCCGCCATCCACGCTGGGAAAGAAATCGCGGCCCAGGATGAACACCAACGCGCACGACACCACGCAGAAACCCAGGAACAGCCCGGCGAAAAGCCGGCGCCGCGCGAGAACTTCCGAGAGGATGATCGCGTAGCCGCCGCGAATCCTTTCAAAGCGCGCGTTGAATGCCCGGTACACGCGCTGCAACAGGCTTGGGCGGGCGCCCGCCTCCGCCGGCGCATGACCCATCAGCAACATCACGAGAGTGGGCACCAGGGTGCGCGACAGGATGTACGACGCCAGCATCGCGAACACCACGGCCTCCGCCAGGGGTGCGAAGAGATAGCGAGCGACGCCGCTGAGGAAGAACATCGGCACGAACACGATGAAAATGCACAGCATGGAAACCAACGCGGGAACGGCGATCTCGCCGGCGCCCTCCAAAATGGCCTTGTGCAAATCCGAACCCAGATGTATGTGGCGCTCGATGTTCTCGATCGTCACCGTGGCGTCGTCGACCAGGATACCCACGGCGAGCGCGAGCCCGCCCAGCGTCATGATGTTGAGCGTCTTCCCGATGGCGAACAGCGCGATGATCGAAGTCAGGATCGACAAGGGAATGGACACCGCGATGATGCAGGTGCTGCGCCAATTGCCGAGGAACAATAGGATCAGCGCGGCCGTGAGGCAGGCGGCGATCAGCGCCTCGCGGACCACGCCGCTGATCGCGGCTCGGACGAAGGTCGATTGGTCGAATAGCGGCGTAATCTTCAGGTCCTTCGGCAGGATCTGCTCGGCTATCGGCAGCTGCGCCAGCAGAGCGCTGACGATATCCAGGGTCGACGATCCGCCGTTCTTGATGATGGAGACCAGCACGCCGCGTTGGCCGTTTTGGCGCACGATGTTGGTCTGCGGTGAAAAGCCGTCGCGCACATGCGCCACCTCGGAGAGATAAGTGGTCGCCCCGTTTCGGGTCAACACCGGGATATTGTTGAGCCCGGCGATGGTGTCCGGCGAGCCGTTGGTGGCCAGCACGTATTCGGTCGACCCGATCTTGGCGGTTCCGGACGGCAACACCAGATTCTGCGTGTTGACCGCATTGACCACATCGTTCGGCGTCAGGCCCTTGGCGAGCAATGCGTTGGTGTCGAGATCGACCGAGATGACGCGCTGCTTTCCGCCGTAGGGGTACGGAATGGCAACTCCCGGTATGGTGACCAGCCGGGGGCGCAAGAAATTCACGGCGGCATCGAACACGGCCTGCTCGGTCAGGGTGGGGCTCGAGACGCCAAGTTGGATGATCGGGATGCTCGATGCCGAGTATTTGATCACCAGCGGCGGCAGGATGCCGGGCGGCAGCTGCCGCAATTGCGCCTGTTCGATCGCCACCACCTGCGCAATCGCCGTCGGAATATTCGCGTTCGGCTGAAAGAAGATCTTGATGACCGCGATACCGGTCAATGACTGGGATTCGATGTGCTCGATGTCGTTGACGGTGGTCGTGAGGCTGCGCTCGTTGACGGCGGCGATGCGCTGACCGATTTCCTGAGCCGACAAGCCGGTGTAGGTCCAGACCACGCTGATGACCGGAATGTTGATGTCCGGAAAGATGTCCGTCGACATTTTCAGCAACACGAGAGGCGTTGCAAGGAGAATCAGCAGCGCCATCACCAAAAACGTGTATGGCCGCCGCAGCGCAACTTCAACAATCCACATTGGCTCGACAACCTCGGCCTACGCCGCATGCGGCAGGCGCAGCGCAAACCAGTTTCAAAGGATACGGAGGCACAGGATCGCCATTTCGGATGCTAC
>WNFL01204761.1_pt1 | contig 22066 bp, 20 predicted proteins | sample 5400361 | NCBI WGS metagenome assembly WNFL01 (sample SAMN13153351, study PRJNA577476) | soil metagenome | isolation source: 40 cm soil on Douglas fir-dominated hillslope | place: USA:California | collected 2013-09-17
AGCCGCCATGCTAGCGGACTACCTGGAATATCAAATGAGCCTGCTCGGGCTCCCGATTTTTTCCGCCACTTCCGGGGGCCGCATAACACACCTCACTCGCGCGGTCACCAAACAAGATTTAGTCCTAGCCATCACCTTCCGCCGCGGCCTCCGCCAAACCGTCGAAGGAGTCCAACAAGCGCGCGCACACGGTGCCTACTGCGTCGGTATTGCGGACACCTATCTTTCCCCCCTGGCGCCAGAATGCGACGAACTTTTCCTCGCCTCGACAGAGTCCACCTCGTTCGGCGCCTCCTACGTCGCTCCAATTTCTTTGTTGAACGCAATCCTCGCCGCCTGCGCGCAGTACCGCCGCCCGCACACTCTCGCCCTCCTAAAAGAAATAGCCGAAGAGCAGCGCAAAGGCTTCAGATGGTATAGCAGCTAACGTGCTGTCGAGTCAGACAGAAGCGCTGCCTTACTAAATGCGCGTCAGGTATCATAATTTCCGCACAATGAAACAAACGTTGCACAAACCTAGCTCCTCCTTCGCAGCCCTTCTCGCCGGACTTGCTTTCCTCGCCGTCGCCGCGGGCATTTCGGCGCAACGTCTGTCCCCTTATTCGCTGGGTCATAAGCCTTCTGACGCACCACGTAGCTTCAAACCATTCATTGGGGAATATGGCTCTGTAGATGCCCCCTATATCGTTCTGGAGGATCACGGCCGCCTGATTCTTCGCAAACCAAATGGCGAACAGGGTTTCCTGCAGCGCCGGTCGGAGGGGAATTTCCTCTTTCCCAATCCAGAACGCCCCGTTTCAGTTCATTTTTGGCGAGCCGACTCCGGCTCACTGACCGCCTCGAGCATCTCCATCGATAACGTCACCTTTCTCCGTCGCAGATTTGATCCCGCGGAAGGCCAATCATTCCGCATTCAACCTGCGCGCTCGATCGACGAACTTCGCCAGGAAGCGCTGAGCGCCTCTCCCCCTCACGAGAACGGTCAATTTCGCGCTTCCGATCTCGTTGACATCTCAGCCCTCGACCCCTCCATTCATCTCGATATTCGTTACGCAACATCCAACGATTTTCTAGGCACCCCGGTCTACACCCAAGCCCGCGCCTTCCTCCAGCGACCTGCCGCTGATGCTCTTCTGCGCGCACTCGATCGCCTTAAACCCTACGGCTACGCCCTCCTCATCCACGATGCCTATCGCCCCTGGTATGTAACCAAAATCTTCTGGGACGCCACTCCCCCCGACAGCAAAATCTTCGTCGCCGACCCCAAGGAGGGCTCCCGACACAATCGCGGCTGCGCCGTCGACCTCACTCTCTACGAACTAGAAACCGGCAAGCCGGTCCACATGCCCGGCACCTACGACGAAATGTCCCCGCGCTCCTTCCCCGACTATCCAGGTGGCACTGCTCTGCAGCGCTGGCATCGCGACCTACTCCGCCGGGCCATGGAATCCGAAGGCTTCACCGTCTACGATCACGAATGGTGGCACTTTGACTACAAAGATTGGCGCGAATATCCCATCTTGAATGTCCCGTTCGAAAAGTTACAATTCACCGAAAAGCAGGTTCGGTAGACCGCCGGGTCACGGTCTTGAAGGAGTTCGTTTTGCAAAATCTCGCCCGAAAGCTGTTCGTGTCCAGCCTCGCGATTGCTGTGTTGCTTGTATTAGCGCGCATGCCACAAGTGAGCGCGCAATCGCCAGCAACGCTCGCCGAGCGCATCCAGAAAGTGATGAACCGCCCCGAATTCGCCCACGCAAACTTCGGAATCAAATTCGTCTCCCTCGACACTGGCAAAGTCCTCTATTCTCTCAATTCCAATAAGCTTTTTGTCCCCGCCTCCACCACCAAGCTGCTCACCGAAGGCACCGTGCTCGCTAAACTCGGCGCGGACTACCGCTTCCACACCCGCATCTACCGCACCGCTCAAATCGACAAAAAGGGCAAGCTCAACGGCGACCTAATTCTCGTCGCCAGCGGCGATCCCAATCTCTCCAATCGCCTCCGCCCCGATGGCACGCTCGCCTTCGTAGACGAAGATCACTCCTACAACGGCCCCGCCGTCGACGGCGACCCGCTAGCCGTCATCAAGCAACTCGCCAAAGACGTCGCCGCCAAAGGCATTCGCAAAATCGAGGGCCGCGTACTCGTCGACACCAGCCTTTTTCCCGACGGCCCACGCGAGGGCGGCACCAGCGTCGTGTTGTCCTCCATCATGGTCAACGACAATGTGATCGACCTCATCCTCACGCCCGCGGCAAAACCCGGAGATACTGCGGCCCTCACCTCTACTCCGCAAACCTCCTACATCAAACTCGTCAACCACGTGACCACCGGCGCCGCTACCTCCAAACCCGACCTCGACCTTTCCGAGCCCATGACCAATACCGATGGCACCATCACTGCAACCATCAGCGGCAGCGTTCCTCTCGGCTCTCAACCGACAACCGGAGCCTTCCCCGTTCCCTCCCCGACCGCATTCGCGCAAACGGTGCTGACCGAAGCGCTCTCCGCAGCGGGCGTCTCCATAAAGCCGCCGAAACATCCCCCCACTCCCGATTTCCCCGCGTTCGCGCCCCTCTACACGCCGGAAAATCAAGTCGCCGAACACGTCTCTCTCCCGCTCTCCGAAGAAATCAAAGTCACGCTAAAAGTCAGCCAGAATCTTCACGCCGGCATGGGACCCTATCTGCTCGGCACTCTGGTCGCGAATAATCATAAAGATCCGCTGCAAGCCGGCTTCAACACCGAACGCGCCTTCTTCCAGGAAGCCAAGCTCGATGTTTCCAGCATTTCCCAGGGCGATGGAGCCGGCGGCGACTGGGCCGACCTCTTCAGCCCTGATTTCATGTGCCAATACCTCACCTACTGGACCACTCGTTCCGATTACTCCGTCTTCTTCAAAGCCCTGCCCATCCTCGGTAAAGACGGAACTCTCGCCAAAATTCAGACCGCCAATCAAGCCGCCGGCCACGTCTTCGCGAAAACCGGCACCTTCGGCTCAGAAGATCGCCTGAACGAAGACGTGATCCTGAATGGCAAAGGCCTGGCCGGATACGTAATCACCGCGAGCGGTCAAAAACTCGTTTTCGCAGCCTACGTCAATCACGTTCCGCTGCCTCCCGACCCCGAAGCAGCCCAAGCCATCGCCGGACAAGCCCTAGGCGAAATCGCCGCCGCAGCCTACGACGCACCCCTCGAAGCCGCCTCCGACCCCGCCGAATACGACCTGATCATCCGCCACGGCCACATCATCGACGGCGCGGGTAATCCCTGGTACGCCGCCGACATCGCCATTCAAGGCGATCGCATCGCCGCCATCGGCGATCTGCAAGCCGCGCACGCCAAGCGAGAGATTGACGCCACAGGCCAGATCGTCGCGCCCGGCTTCATCGACATGCTCGGCCAATCCGAACTCTCTCTCCTGATCGACAACCGCTCCCTCAGCAAGCTCGCCCAAGGCATCACCACGGAAATCACCGGCGAAGGCGGCTCCATCGCGCCGCAGAACGACAAAACGATCACGCCTATCAAACCCGAATTGGATCATTACAAATTCACGCTCGATTGGACAACGCTCGACCAATACGCGCGCCGCCTCGAAAAACAAGGCACGCCGCTCAACATCGGCACCTACGTCGGCTCCGCCCAGGTTCGTGAAGCCGTCATCGGCGACGACGACCGCGCACCAACTCCCGCCGAACTCCAGCAGATGCAAGCCCTCGTCGAGCAAGCCATGAAGGATGGCGCGCTAGGCATTTCCAGCGCCCTGATTTATCCCCCCAATATCTACGCTAAAACGGACGAACTGATTGCGCTCGCAAAAGTCGCCTCGAAGTATGGCGGCATCTACGCCACGCACATGCGCAGCGAAGGCGCGTCCGAGTCCGCCGCCCTCGCCGAAGCGATTCGCATCGGCCGCGAAGCGAATCTTCCCGTCGAAGTTTTCCACCTCAAGGTGAGCGGCAAACCTCGCTGGGGCGACATGAAACAAGTCGTCGCCACCATTCAGGCCGCGCGCGATTCCGGACTGGACATCGCCGCGGACATGTACCCCTATATCGCCGGCGGTACCGCGCTGGCGTCGGCGCTCCCGCCCTGGGTTGCAGACGGTGGCGTGCAAAAACTTCTCGAGCGCATCAAAGACCCCGCAATCCGCGCGCGCATAAAGAAAGATCTCGCCGCCGATCATCCCGATTGGGAAAATCTTTTTTACGATTGCGGTGGCGCATCCGGCGTCCTAATCGCCTCGGTAGAAAATCCAGCGCTCAAGCAGTGGGAAGGGAAAACGATAGACGACGTCGCAAAAGCCTGGAAGAAATCACCGGAAGATACGCTGATGGATTTCGTGCTAGCCGATAGCGCGCAGACCGGCGCACTCTACTTCATGGCCAGCGAAGAAGATTTACGCACTGGCCTTTCCCAGCCCTGGACCAGCATCGGCCTCGACGCCAACGAAATGTCTCTCGATGGTCCGATGTTCGAGCCGCACACTCACCCTCGCGCGTTCGGCTCCATGCCCCGCTTCCTGGGCCATTACGTTCGCGACGAGCACCTAATGCCGCTAGAAGCCGCGGTCCGCAAAATCACGTCTCTCCCCGCGCAGCGCGAACATCTCACCGACCGCGGCCTGCTAAAGCCCGGCTACTTCGCCGACATTACAATTTTTGACGCCGCAAAAATCATCGACCACGCCACCTACAACAACCCCGCTCAATTGGCCGAAGGAGTCGATTTCACCATAGTCAACGGCCAAATCGAATTCGACCACGGCAAACAAACAGGAGCAACCGCCGGCCAATTCCTCCGCGGCCGCGGTTGGCACCCCAAGTAGCACAGGCACTCATGCCTGTGCGCCTTTTCCAATTGGTGCGGGCTTCCTTGTACCGCAGGGCGGAGTCCGCGGAGCCATGCGGCTTTCTCCAGCCATCAGCACAACGACACTCGCGTGAAGCCGTAGGGGCGCAGCACAGCGCGGCTGCGCCCCATCTTGGCGCAAACCTTAGATTCAGAGAGTGTTCTGGAAGTTCACTCCGAAAGAATTCCGCCGTACCACCGGATCCCCCGGAGGTTCATGGCTTTAACTCTTGAACTCTTTAACTTACGCTGTTCTCTCAGCTAAGCGAAGTCTTCCCAAGCTCCGCCACCCGCCGCTCATAAATCATCTCGCACCACCCATGCTTTCCGCGGTAGCGAAACACAATCTTATGCCCTGGCTCAATCTTCGCCCGCGAACGCACCGAAGAATCAGACAGCTCGACCCACTGCCCGTTCACCAGGTAGCTGCCTTCCCACCCGCGCAGCTCAAATTTGCCGTCGTTCTTCAGCGTCAGCGGTGCCGCAGTGCATGGCACCACTTTCCCGCGCACCTTGGCTTCCGCGCATTGGTACCGCCCAGAAACGTCAAGCGATTGGGCCGCGCTCCCAGCAGGCAGAACAAAGCAGATCACCGACAACCCGACAATACAGAAGACCCTCATGGCTAGGGCTGGCCTCATTCCTCGCCTCCGGCACCAAGCGCGTCGCTGCGGGACGCTACCTGTCCACAGGTACAGGTTGCACGCGTGATACCAATCCCGAGCAGACTATCTCGCTGAAGACAGATGAGTTGTTCAAACCTGTCCACCCGTACAGTCGAGCCGAACGGAACCGCTGTTTCCAATCATCTCGACCAATGGAACTAATTTGCAGCTGCTCACGCAAGCGGACATCAGCAGTGTTTTCATGTTAATACGAGCTAATACGGCAGTTCTGCCGCCGCCTGCCCATCCTTCCGCGGGTCCGACGCGCCGTAGTTCACCCCCGTCGCAAAGTCCCGCAACACCGCCTGCCCGCCTCCCACCCCCGACGAGTACGTGCCAAGGATTTGGATTTTGTGCCCTTTGGCCGACAGTTCATTCCGCGCCGCCGCCGGAACCCGGTTCTCCATCATCACGTCGCACCCGGAAAACGTGTGCTTGGAAAACCGCGGAGCTTCCATCGCCGCTTGGATGTTCATTTTGAAATCCGCGATATTGGCGATGAACTGCGCATGCGCCTGCGACTGGTTCCATCCGCCCATAATCCCAAATGCCATGCGCGTATCACCATTTTGCGCAAATCCCGGGATGATCGTGTGCCGCGGCCGCTTACGTCCCGCCAACGCATTCGGCGAAGCGCTATCCAGCGTGAACAGCCCCCCGCGATTGTGCAGCACGAATCCCGTTCCAGGCGCCACGATGCCAGACCCAAACCCGGAGTAATTGCTCTGGATCAGCGAGACCATGTTTCCGTCCCGGTCCACGACACTCAAATACGTCGTATCGCTCCCGCCCGGCAAGTCGCCCCCTCCCACATCGCACTTGGCATTCTCCGCATCGATCAATTGCGCGCGTCGCTTCGCCCACTCTTTCGAGAGCAGCGCAGCCACCGGAATTTTCTGCCCTCGCGGATCGCCCACGTACTTCGCCATATCCGCATACGCCAGCTTCTTGGCCTCGATCATCGCGTGCAGCGCCTTCGCCGACCCAAAGCCAAACTGCCCCATAGGAAACGTCTCCATGATGTTCAACATTTCCAGCGCCGCGATTCCCTGCCCGTTCGGCGGTATCTCATAAACCGCCCACTCCCGATAAGTAGTCGCGATCGGCTCCACAAACTCGCTCGAATACGCCGCGAGATCCTCCGCCGCCATAGTCCCGTTGTGATGCTTCATCGTCTCCAGAATCTTCTGCGCAATCGCTCCCTTATAGAAAGCGTCCCGCCCATGCTCCGCAATCTGCTGCAAGGACCAACCCAGGTCCGGATTCCGAAACACTTCGCCAACACGCGGCGCATGGTCGTTCGGCAAATACGTTTGGCTTGCGGCTTCATCGCTCCGAAGCAAATCCAATTCATCGGCCCAATACGCTGCCGTCCACTCTGGAACCGGAAAGCCGTCCTCAGCCGTTCGAATCGCCGCCGCCAAATCCTCACTCAATTTCTTCCGCCCAAATTTCTCCGCCAGCGCGTGCCATCCATCCACCGCACCCGGCACGGTAATCGCGTGCACACCGCGTTGCGGCATCTCCCGAATCCCCTGCTTGCGCAAAAACTCAATCGTCAGCCCGCGCGGCGCCCACCCGCTCGCATTCAATCCGTAAAGCTTGTTCGCCTTAGCGTCGTAAACAATCGCAAACAAATCCCCGCCGATTCCGTTCATCATCGGCTCAACCACGCCCATCATCGCGTTCGTGGCAATCGCCGCATCCACCGCATTCCCGCCGCTCTCCAGCACCCGCACCCCAGCCTGCGCCGCCAAAGGCGATTCCGCAGCCACAATCCCGCCACGCGAAATCACCATCGACCGCCCCTGCGACCGATCCTGCGCAAAACTCCCCGCCGTATTCATAATCGTCAGCACAAAAACATACCCCAACACCGTAACCATGCGCATAGCAGCCCAAGCCCCCGAAACTCAGTTCATCAGCCGCGCGCACTCTACCGCGTACGCACTACCGTCGCAAGCGCCCAAAATCACCCCGATTTTTTGGAGTGCGGCGCTCTTGCCGGCGCTTTTGAGACGTAAGCGATTGACCTCTTTGCGTCCCCGTGCTAAGAACCCTTTTGCAGTTGGACTGCGTCTGAACAAACGGGGAGGTACAGCCATGAAAGTACGCATATTCGCAACCTCCTTCTCTGCTGTCTTTTCTTCGTTGTAGGGGGAGACGCGCAAAGCCCGGATACCACGGAAAAATCGGTTTGGACCCTGGAATTCATTAAAGTGAGACCCGAAAAGTTTGGCCTGACACTTGGCTATTTGGACGACCACTGGATGCGCGTGCGAGAGGAAGCTAAGCGCCAGGGTGCTGTTCTGAGTTATCACCGCATCTCAAACGCGCTGCTGATAACTCCCGGCTCCAAGTCAGGCGATCAAAACTTCATTGTGTTGCTAACGGAATACAAGAATCTGGTCGCCTGCATCGGACGGGAAAAAGTCTTCGCCGCAATACTCGAACATTTACCGAGCAGTACGCCAGGCGTGCTTCCGGCAGCCAAGCGAGAAGACCTCTTTGAAACCGTGGATACGCGCGTATTCCTAGATATTCCAGCCGAGGCAAGCACGCAGTTCAAACTCCTCGCTAAGCAGTAGAGCTTCATCTTCTACCAAGTTGGCCCCGCTAACTATCCGTCTATGCCTGATAAATACAAGACTCGGGAAATGGCTTCTGCGGTGAAACTTATCGACTAATGACCATTACTCTGCTAGACTATTTCCGTTCAGTACTGCGCCTCGCCTCTGCGAGACTTCTCAAAATACCAAACTTGATCCTTCTCTCCGGAGACTCCGTGTTCGCCAATCGCTCCAACGGCCGTTCCTTTTTGTGTTCTTTCACTTTCACCGATAGCCGCCAGCCGCACTCCCGCCGTCTCGACCATCCGCCCCGCTGCGCGTTCCACGTTGTAAGCTGTAGTGGCGGGTCTTAAGACCCGCCATCGCGACGGCTCCAAGCGTGAGGCCCAGCCCTGCACGACGCCGTCGGACACATATCCTGCCTGCGAAAAGGTCCGATTTTATCCGTCGCTAACTACCTTTAGAATGAACACTTGCAAAAGTGTGTGAAAATAAAGCACTTTAACTACCCGTAGAATCAACACTTATGAAAAACCCAGGGGGGAGGGGGTCTGCCCCGGGTCGCACAACCAAGGCTAGAAAAGGAGAGACGATGATGCGGCAAACGTCGTTCGGTGTGGCTCGCGCAATCGCGCTAACCTTTGTCATGTCGTTCTGCTGCAACGCGCAGACACTCCCCCCAACCTTGAACATCTGGCCCGGCACAGCCCCAGGTTCCGAGAAGTGGACCCAGAAAGAAGGGATTGAAAAGACCCCGATCGGGAACATCGTTTTCAACGTGGTAACCCCGACCTTGACGGTCTATCTTCCCGAACGAACCAAAGCCACCGGAACCGGCGTCATCATCGCTCCCGGCGGAGCTTTCGTGCGGCTAGCTCTCGATCTGGAAGGCAACGATGTCGCGCGCTGGCTCCAGAACAAAGGCATCGCCGCTTTCGTCCTCAAATACCGCCTCATGGAAAAGCGCCAGGAAGGCATCCCCGCCGATTTGAACATGGACGAAGCCGGCAAGTACGGCATCGCCGACGGAATTCAGGCCCTCAAAGTGGTCCGCCAACACGCCGCGGAATGGGGCGTCTCTCCCGACCGGGTCGGCTTTATGGGCTTCTCAGCCGGCGCGATGGTGACCAGCGGAGCCCTCCTCCAACAAGATGCCGCCGCACGTCCAAACTTTGCCGCGCCAATCTATGGCGGCCCGTTCGGCAAAATGCCGGCCATTCCCAAAAAACTACCGCCAATTTTTCTAGCGTGGGCCCAGGACGACGCCTTGGCTGCCGACTACGTGGTTAGATTTTACGATGCCTTAAAATCGACGGGCCACAATCCAGAAGCCCACATCTTCAGCGCCGGCGGCCATGGCTTCGGCATGAAAAAGCACGGCACCAGCAGCGATCACTGGATAGACGAATTCTACTACTGGCTCGAAGCGCAAGGATTCACCAAGCCCGTAGCAAAATAACTTCGTTCAGCAAACCACCCGTTGAGATGTCTTGGAAAAGGAGGCGCAACACCCTAGAATCGAAGTTGGCGTGATAATCGAAGTCGGTGTGGCTCGTCAATCTGCGTAGTGGTCAAGACTAGCCTCCCGGCACGTCAGAGAGACGCACACTTGCCTGAACAGCGCATCGAAAAAGTTCCCGCAGCACCAGCCACCCCGCCGAAATCTCCGCTAGATCAAGCCATCGACGCAGTCGTCATCGGCCGCAACTCCGATCCCTTCGCACTCCTAGGTCCGCACCAGATCGACACTCCATCAGGCCGACGCTGGGTAATCCGCATGTTCCATCCCGGCGCGACGTCCGCCGCCATTCGCTTCAGCGATTCACGTCCCGCAATAGAAGCCGCAAAGCTCCGCCCCGAAGGTTACTTTGAAGCCACTCTTCGCGAAACGCAGCAAGACCGCCCGTCGCCGGCCACCTACCGCATTCAATACAAATTCCTCTCCGGCGCAACGCACGAACAATACGACACCTACGCCTTTCCTTTCCTGCTAAGCGAGTTCGATCTCTATCTCATGGGCGAAGGCCGCCACTATGACACCTACAACAAACTCGGCGCTCACACCCACACCCTCGAAGGCGTGCGCGGCGTCAACTTCGCCGTGTGGGCCCCCAGCGCGCGCCGCGTCAGCGTCGTCGGCGATTTCAATCAATGGGACGGCCGCATAAATCCGATGCGCGCCCGCGGCTCCTCCGGCTCCTCCGGCGTTTGGGAACTTTTTGTCCCCGAGTTAGATGAAGGCGCTGTCTACAAATATGAAATCATCGGCCCAAACGGAAACATGGTCCCGCTGAAAGCGGATCCCTATGCCTTCCGCGCCGAAGTCCGCCCCCAAACCGGCTCCATCGTCGCCAATCTCGACACGCACAAATGGAATGACTCGACCTGGATTTCCCAGCGCGCCGAAACGAACTGGTTCGAGAAACCTATCTCCATCTACGAAGTGCATCTCGGCGCGTGGCGTCGCGTCCCCGAAGAGGGCAACCGCTGGCTCACCTATCGCGAACTAGGCGATCAGCTCATCCCGTACGTCAAAGAGCTCGGCTACTCCCACATCGAACTCCTCCCCATCATGGAGCATCCCTTCGACGGCTCCTGGGGCTATCAGACCATCGGCTATTTCGCGGCCACCAGCCGTTACGGCACGCCAGCCGATTTCATGGAATTCATTGACCGCTGCCACAACGCCGGCCTCGGCGTCCTGCTAGATTGGACCCCCGCCCACTTCCCGCGCGACACCCACGGCCTCGCCGAATTCGACGGCACGCATCTTTACGAACACTCCGATCCTCGCCAAGGCGCTCATCCGGACTGGGGCACGCTCGTTTACAACTACGCCCGCAACGAAGTCCAAAACTATTTAATCTCCAACGCCTTATTCTGGCTCGACAAATACCACATCGACGGTCTGCGCGTGGACGCCGTAGCCTCCATGCTCTACCTCGACTACTCGCGCAAAGCCGGTGAGTGGATTCCCAACCAGTTCGGCGGCCGCGAGAATCTCCCCGCTATCGCATTCCTGCGCCGCATGAACGAGGTCGCTTACGAGCGCTTCCCCGGCCTCCTCACCATCGCGGAAGAATCCACCGCCTGGCCCAGCGTCTCTCGCCCAACATATCTCGGCGGCCTCGGCTTCAGCCTCAAGTGGAACATGGGCTGGATGAACGACACGCTCGCCTACTTCTCCACTAACCCGATCCATCGTAAATACCAGCAGAACAAGCTCACTTTTTCGCTGCTCTACGCCTTCACCGAAAATTTTGTCTTGCCCTTCTCCCACGACGAGGTCGTCCACGGCAAAAATTCTCTCCTCCACAAAATGCCCGGCGACATGTGGCAGCAATTCGCCAATCTGCGTCTTCTCTACGCCTACCAATACGGGCATCCCGGCAAAAAGCTTCTCTTCATGGGCCAGGAATTCGCGCAGCGCAGCGAATTCAGTGAAGCGAACAGTTTAGAATGGCATTTATTGCAATACGATTCGCACCGCGGCATCCAGCGTCTGGTGGCTGACTTGAACAAGCTCTACGCCGCGGAGCCTGCCTTACACGAAGTCGATTTCGATTGGCGTGGATTTGAATGGATCGACTGCAATGATGCCGACAACAGCGTTTTCTCGTTCATGCGTCGCGGCAAAAATCCGCAAGACCTCTTCGTAGTAGTCCTAAACGCAACGCCCGTCGTTCGCGCCAACTATCAGGTCGGCGTCCCGCAACCAGGCTTCTACCAGGAAGCCCTAAACACAGACTCCGCCAGCTATGGTGGTTCCAACGTAGGCAACATGGGCGGCGCCCAATCCATCCCAATCCCCCACATGGGCCGCCAACACAGCATCACCCTAACGCTACCCCCGCTAGCCGCCACATTCCTAAAATGGCTCCCCACCTAGCCCCCGGGAACGCCAATCTCCGAATTGGCGCGCAAGTGGTTAAAACGCAAACTCCGGACGAGCTTGGTTCGAGTTGGTTAGTCAGAGTTATTGGCGCTCTTTGTGCCCTGGTCTTTGTTTTCGCTCTCCGTGGACAAGTTCACGGACTTAGAGATGTCGTCGCGAGCATTCTGATGCTAGCACCTTACATCGTTGTGATTGTGGCCTGGCGACACCGACCGAGTCTAATCGTTGGATTTTCCTTGATCACTGGAATTATTGGGGCATTGCTAGTCAGGCTCGTAGTCGGACTTTCACATTACGGAGTGCCATCACCTGCATCAACTGCACAAAACCGCTATCTGTCCGATATGGCTTGGGCGAATCTCACGTTGTTTTTTTCGGCTCTCGCAACATGGGTCTCGAAAAACAGTAAGATGAACTCCATCGAGGTAGGAAAAGGGGCAGCCATCGCCACCGTATTTTGGATTGGACTGGTTGCGATTTTAATGGGTGTGTTTTAGCCGCTGTCCTCGTAGAGATGATTAGCTCAAATGGTCACTCCCAGCGCCGTTTCATCGTGACACTAAGAGTTTTGGCTCTGGTGGCGGCAATCCCAATTATCGGTCTGCGAGAGGAACTAAGCTCTGATTTGGGCATCGTGTGCCTCACGACATTCTTCTACCTCATCCCATACGTGTTAGTGACTATCGCGCCAGTTCAATGGATGTCCCAGCAGATTGGACTGGCGGTCGGCTACTCGCTTTCAATGTTTGCCGCATTAGTTGCATACCTCGTAGCGAGAAGCTTTGGTTTTCCGACTACGGTAGCGCCAGTCAGTGTCTACAAATGTGCGTTAGTTCTGAACGCCATGCTTTTTGTGGTGGGACTAATTATGTGGATAGTACAGGAGGGTGCCCCGCCCTCGGTTTTTGAGGGCGGGGATTTTTCTTCAGCCTTTTTCAAGTCACAGATTCGCGATGAGGCAGGTATGGGGAATCTCGGCAGCCTGCTAGTACACAAACTGCGGGGGCGTCACGGTCTGTTGCAGACGCGAGACAATCCTTTGCGCCGCGGCACGCACCTCGCGAGCGCGGTCGCTCGTCTCCCCTTCTGGCTTCATGTTCAAAAAAGCGTCTAAGTCTTTTATTCCCAAAGTGTATTCCTTCCGCCGGATGTGAATGTTAGCCAGCAAAATGTAGGTAGACGCCACGTCGGGCTTGCGCAGCAAAACCTCCTGCGCGCTCTTCTCTGCCTCTACCAATTTGTTTTGCCCAAACAATGCTTGACCTAGAAAAAGATGTCCCTTCCAGGAGTTGCCGTCCACATCGATTGCTCTGCGCAACACGCGCTCCGCCTCGGTAAACGACTGCCGGTCGCACAGCAACGCTCCCAATGCAAATTGTGGCTCCGCGTAACCGCCTCCGCTCAGGTCTATCGACCTCTGCAAAGCTTGCTCTGCCTCATTCCCGCGGCGCAGCTCCATGTTAGCCACACCAATCTGGTAATAAGCCTCATAGTAATTTGGGAAAGCATCCGTAGCCTCCTTGAAATGTCCCAGACTTCCCTCGGCATCGTTCTTCTGCAAGCGCTCCACGCCCTTTGCGAATTCGTGACGCGCCTTTCCAGGCACCTTAAGATCGCGCACCGAGACGGTGTAGCCCGCAGATCCTTCTCGCTCAACTGGTGTTGCTCTTGCTTTGCGAAGTGTAATGATTACGCTCGGGCTTCCCCCGTACCCGACCTCCACCCTCTGCTCCACCGGTTCATAACCTTGCTCGTCCACCGCCACAATGACGGGACCCGAGCCCGAGGCCGGCGCCTCGAACCGTCCGGCCGAGTCGGTAAACGTGGTTGCGATGCCGCCCCCGGTTATGGCTTTTACATCCACCCGAACACGCGCCGCTGGCTGCGCCTCGCCATCTATCATCACCAAACCCGCTACCGTGGTTCGCGCTCCAGTCTCGCGATTCAGAGCAAACTGTGCTCGCGCTTGCGGAACACTGCATCCCAGTGCCAACAACAAGCACCCAAGCTCCCAACATCTCGATTTTAAAGAGGTTTTGTATTTAGCTGACCTGTGCGACTGCATGACCTGCTTCTCCTCGAACCATGGCGCTGCGGCTGGTTTTCGCGCGGCCCTTTTTTTACTCGCACCATTTCGTTCGAGGACATCCCAAATACAAAACTATGATGAGCGTCGACGACAATAAGAGTGTGTCGGCGGGACCACTTTTTTCCGGAAAAACCCCGTCAAGGAGCAGCGCATCGTGGAGAGTCGGCGAGGACTACGTTCACGGTCCGTCGGTCCCCCTTCGCTACCGATAACGTAAATGTCTGACGCCCTACTAAACAATCCGGTTAAAAATTTATTGTCGGCGCGGGAATCCTATAGAAGCGGACGCTAAACAAGTTACAGCGCTATGATGAGCGACCGAGTTTGCGCTCGCGAAGTGCAGCTTTCAGGAAACATTTCTACTGTCTCCCTCGTATATCAACGCAAGTACCCGCCGGGGAACAGGCACCATCGATGACATGCGAAAAGGCCCGGCACCGGAAGGAGTAATGTCGCCATGGGCTGTGAAACCTCTCGAGTGATTGAAAAGGCCGCGCTTAGCATCGTCGCTTTCCTCTTCGCTTCTGTAATGCTTCTCCCACTGGCTGCGGACGCTCAAACGTCACCGCCCCCCAGCGGCTCCGGCCAAACTGTCTTGGCATCCAGCCACGATCGCTGGCTCCACGTCCGCGTTACCAATCCCGGCCGCAACGAAGAAACCGTCCGGGTGAACGTGCCTTTGGAGCTCGCCGAGAAAGTTCTTCCCACCATAAATAGAGACCGCCTGCACAGTGGCAGAGTCCGGTTCGATGACATTGATTGTCACGGTATCGATTTAAGGGCGCTTCTTGACGCTGTGCGCGCGTCCAAGGACGGCGAGTTTGTCACTGTGCAAAGCAAAGATTCGGACGTTCGCGTCGCCAAGCGCAACGGCACGCTCTTCGTTCACGTCTTCGAGAAGAACCGGCCGAAGAAAGCGGAGGTGGAGGTAAAAGTTCCAATGCGCGTCGTGGACGCGCTTTTTTCCGCCGGCAAGGATGAGCTGGACCTTGTCGCCGGGCTCCATGCGCTGTCTTCCCAGGGAGATACCGAACTCGTCTCGGTCAAGGACGAAGAGAACACCGTTCGCGTCTGGCTGGATTCCAAGAACGTTGCAGACTAATCAGCCCGCGTACATGCCGTTCGCGGCCAATGGAATCGACTGGGGGATCGTATGTTGTTAGCCAAGATTGCCTTGGGTTTCTTCGGCACCGTGGGCTTAGCGGGCGCGTACACCTTCCACGAAGGCGTGATGCGCGTCGATGAGGATCATTTTGACGGCCGGCACGTCCACGTCTGGGTTCCCGCAGCTATTGTTCCCATAGCTATGCATATAGTGCCTAGCCGCCATTTCAGGCACGCCGCAGCGCAGGCGGGTCCCTGGCTCCCCACCGTGCTAGCCTTGACCAAGGAACTAAAAAAGTATCCGGATGCCGAGTTAGTGGAGGTGCAAGACGCCAATCAGCACGTCCGCATTCGCACCTACAATGGCAGGTTGCTGATTGATGTCACCGAGCCGGGCGAAACCGTTCACGTGGCGTGCCCGCTGGCAATGATAGAGGACGTATCGAGGCAGCTCGAAGAGCAAGCTCCGAGCGTTTAGGCTTAATCCGACGTAAACCTATTCCGTCGTAACTTCTTTGCCCGGAATAAAATAGACCTCTTCAAACATGGAGCCCTTCTGCCAGCCTCCGCGCTGCAGAATGCCCCGCCCATTCTCAATCATGTTGGGATGCCCGCACAGATACCCGGTCGTCTCCGCGGGCTTTAAGCCCCATTCCGATACGTACCTTCGCACGAGATCGTCTACCCGCCCAGTTTCTCCGGTCCATGCCGCGTCTTCCCACGGACGGCTGATGGTGGCCACAAATTTCAGCCAGGGAACTTCCGCCGCAAACAGCTCCATTTCTTCCCGGTACCCGAATTCCCAAGATCGGCTGCCGCCCTGTATGCAGTACAGCTTGTGATTCCCGGGCATGGCGCTGTTCCCCGCCTTCCAGTCTTTGTACAGCGTCCGCACATAGCTCACAAACGGCGCAACGCCGGTCACCGTTGACAATAGAAGGTGATTTGTCCTTCCGCTCCGCAAATCGAGCGTGAAGCGCCCCTTGGCGATTTTTCGGCACAGCATCGTGTCGCCCTTCTGCAAGTTGTATAGCTTTGGGGTTAACTCGCCTTGCGGCACCAATTCCAGGAAAAACTCCAAGCCTTCCTCGTAAGGTGAAGAAACGATGGAATACGCTCGCTCGATTCGTTTCCCTTCGTGCTCCACGCCCAGTGTCGCGTATTGGCCGGCCTTGAACGTAAACGGCCCGCCTGGATCGACGCGAATCGCCCAAAGATCCTCCGAGAAGTCCCGGCGCTCCAGGATGCGCGCGATATAATGCTTCTCCGTTGTTGGTTTCTCTGCCGTCAAGGTCATCCACGTCCTCCGCTAATATTCGTAGGCGCTACTATTCATAAGCAAGCGCCACCACCGGGTCGTAACTCGCCGCGCGAAATGCCGGATAGGCCGCGCCCAACGCCGCTCCTACCACAGCCAGCATGATGGCCTCGAAAATCCAGCGCCCCGAAATCAGGATCATCAAACCCGGATTCGTCTCCTTCAAAATCGCCTGGGTCAAAAACGTCAGCGCGATTCCCAAGCCGCTCCCCAGCAATGTGAGCACCAACATCTCGCCAAGCAGCATGCGCACCACGTCGAGCCGCGAGAATCCCAGCGCTTTTAGAATCCCCACTTCCCGCGTTCGCTCCATCACCATCGTGTGCATGTTCAGCAGCACCACGAGAAAGCTGATCACGATTCCCAGCCCCACCATCGATCGGATAAACGGCCGCAGCTCCGGCAGATTGGATGAGCTCATCAGCGTCACGTACTCTGAAGTAGATCTCACCCGGTTTTTCGGATTCAGCCGCAAAATTTCCGCTCGTGCTTTCTCCGTGTCGCCCTTGCTGCGCACGTAAAACATCGAAACGCGGTTCTCTACCCCGGCAATCTCCTGCGCCGTTCCCAGCGGAATAAAGAATCGCGCTCCTTTCCCATGCGCCACGATGCCGCTGATTACAAAGGTGTGGTTCAGCAGCGTGATGTGGTCGCCCACCTTTAAGTGCTTTGATTGCGCAATGATATCGTCGGCGAGAGCTTCGTCCGGCGCCTGGAAGGCCCGCCCGCGTCGATATAAAAATCCGCGGCTGAGCGCGTTGAACCGCTTGTAATCAATTCCGTAGATCATGATTAAATTCTTCGGCTCGGTAAGAATCACGGTCGGTGCGACAACATCCACGTCTGGCAGCGCCTCGATCTGGTCGCCGAGGCTTTCCGCCATCACAGCGCTCGAGAAGGCAAAGAAAATAGGCGAGTTCGGCGGTTGGACCAAAATGTCCGCGCCCACTCCTTCCACGCGCTTTCCCCATTCGGAAATCACTCCCGACGTGAGACCGACAATCATCAGAACCAGAATTACTTGGATCGCGATAGCGATGACGCTCAGCAACGACCGCAGCCGCCGGGCTGCGATGTTGCCTAAAAACATTTGCATCAGGGAAAAAGGCCCGTCGAATGTCTCGCTCATGGTGAGATTCCGAGCCTAACTCTATCACTGCGGTTTAAAAATGGCCAAACGAGGTGAGTTTCTTCGCAGAGCAACAGTCATGCCGAATTTCGCGGCAAATATTTCTGCGAGATGAAGTTTTCAACATAAGTGTTAATAAACTTGTGGAAAAGTGGGACTTTTCTAGGGCTAACTACACGGTTCTCAGTACTCTGCTACGGTTTGCACTGTTTCTGTGCAACGCTGAGGTTTTTCGCTCTAGAACTCTTCCCCTCAGTACCAACGCGGCGGCTTTTCCAGACGCACCTTAATCGTCTGTTTCGTCTCTGTTATGTCGTACCACCGCCCGTACGTCTTCCAGCCATCCGCAACGACTTGAATCAGCACCCGCCCGGTCGGTGCTTCCGGGATGTGCGCTGTTCCGTCGCGGTTGGTCTTCACGTTCAGCTCTACCTTTTTATTTTTCCTCAGCTTGCGCTCTTCCACGTATTTTAGATAGACGCTGGCGTTCTCCACCGGTGCGTCCTTCTCTCCGCCGGACACTTCGATAGTTACGCGCGACACCGGATCCGATTTGCCCGTATGTGCCTTGGCATCCGCGTCCTGTGCGCTTTGCGCGCACAAGCTTCCGTTAATGGCGAGCGCCACAATCAGAACCGGCAAACCCATTTTGATTCGCAGCTTCATATCGAAACGCAATCTATCCTCTACGCACTCGCTGCATAGGTCAAGTCTCGGCAGTTTGTCGACGCCAACTTCTCTCCAGCCCCGTGCTGATGGCCGCGCTCTGCGCTCCTTCCCGCTAGCCCGCTGCCAGATCGCCATGCTTTGATCCACTCCGCAGTTCCCTGCGATCTACTTGACAGGTAAAGCACTTTATCGTATAAAGTCTATTCCCTCTTACGGTTCCTTTGCGTCACTGCCCGCGCGGAGGCTCTCATGAACGCACCTATAAAACAGCGGCTAGCCCGCCGGTTATTCAAAGGCTTTGCACTATTGGCCACGTTGGCTGTTGCCGCTGTCGGGGCGTTGTTTGGGGCGCTCTGGCTGGAGCACAGGACTGCGGTCACACTGCCGACACCCACGGGGCCATTCGCGGTTGGCCGCGCGCTCTACGATTGGGCGGACGACGCAAACGTGGATGAGTTGTCGCCGGTTCCGGGAACGAAACGCGAACTCCTTGTCTGGATCTGGTACCCGACAGCGGCGGCGCAATCCGCTGTGACGGACCACTACCTGCCCACCGCATTGCGAGCGGAGGTCGAACGCAGTCGCGGCGCGCTGATCAGCACGTTTCTAACGCGAGATCTGTCGAAGGTTCACACGCATAGTATCCGTAACACCGATGTGTCGCCGCAGCAACGATCGTACCCTGTGTTGATTATGAGGGCAGGCGCTTCCGCCGAGGTCTGGAATTACTCGACACTCGCGGAGGACCTAGCCAGTCAAGGTTACGTCGTCGTGGGTTTCGACGCGCCTTACCGCACCTTCACCGTCGTTTTCCCTGACGGCCGGGTGATGAGCCGGCTGCCGGAGAACAACCCGGAACTCTGCCTTGAGAGATCGGGCCAGGATCGGGATCATTGTGTGAAGAGGCTGCTGGCAGCGTGGACTGCGGACACCAGGTTCGTCCTCGATCGGCTGGAGCGGCTGAACACCTCAGACGCATCCGGCAAGTTCACAGAACGGCTCGACATGACGCGGGTAGGAGTATTCGGCCACTCCTTCGGAGGCGCGGCAGCCCTGCAATTCTGTCACGAAGATCCCAGGTGCAAGGCCGGCATCGATGTGGACGGCGCTCCGCACGGCAGCGTCATTCAGGCAGGCATCGATCGGCCGTTCATGATCCTTCTAAGCGACCACAGCCACGAGTCCGACCCCGAAGGCAGTCAGATCCTATCCAATATGCAATCGATTTACGATCGTCTGCCATCGGATGGAAGGGCATTCCTAGAGATTCGTGGCGCAAACCATTTTCTCTTCAGCGACGACGGAGCCCTGCTGAAAAGCCATATCGTGATGCGAACACTCCGTACGTTAGGAATTGTCGGTATCGACGGCCGCCGCCAACTTGCCGTGACGGCGTACTGCTTGCGCAGCTTCTTCGACGCGTACCTCAAGTCGCCAGGTGTTTCGCAGCCCAAGATTTCCTCTCCACTCTACCCCGAGATCCAAGCTCTCAAATGAAGCGCTAAAGCCGATTCGCTCCGGGCGTCCGCGGTTTGATTCCTCTAGCGAGAGGAATAACATTGAGCGAGCGGCCTCGAAAAGCGGGCGCAAAGAGCGACACTTCGCAAAGCAGGTTGCGTCGTCCCCGTGATCACCTGCTGACCTTCGGCGCGCGACAAACGCTCAGGGCCGGTGATTCTCGGTCGTCAGGAAAGGTCGAACGATTTCGACTAATGCATTGCCGAGTTTTGCGTGCTGATCCGAATCCAGGTGCACGCCGTCAACAACACTAGCCGTGGTAACCGTCTCCGCATCAAAGAAAGCGCATTGGAGATCGGAAGCCATACGCATGTACGCGTCCGCAAGCCCCGCGCACCTTCGCTCCGCGCCGCGAAACTTCGGTGCAATGCTCCCCTGCGGAGTGCGTATTTTCGGCGGGCATACTATCAGGATCGGGGGAACCGGCATTCCTGGCTCAATTGGCGCCTGCCGCACCTCATTAACAAGTGCAGCTATTCCTTGTGCTGCTGACCATGCGTCGTTGTAAGGATGCGAGAACTGGAAATCGTTCGTACCCAACATCAGGATCACGAGCGACAAAGGGGAATAGATCTCGATACGCTGCGCCAGCCTACAGCGCCCGTTCCGACCTGGCTTGAACGGGTCGTCCCACACTGTGCGCCGGCCATTTAAGCAATCTTCGATGACTCGCACGCGCCGCGAGGAACGTTTAGCTTGTTTTCGAGCACGCCTGGCCAACGTTACTAATGGACGCGTCATTCGCCTCCGAAGGGGGTTTGGTACTCACGACCTTTGGTATCTACTCGCGAAACGCTGAACACTGGCTGCTCTTTACTCCGGATCAGACAGTGTTGACAATTGGTCCTGGGACAAGCGCGTCTCTTAGGCCCGCTACAAAGACTCAGCGCCGCTAAGCAGCCGGACCATCGGGGACGGGCGTTTTCTTTAAGTTTGTGAACTCGACCACCTGCCCCTCAACCGCACCTCCGACCAGTTGTCCCTGCGTACCCCACCTGCTATCGTTTGCCCCGAGTAACATCGAGGGTCAGCCGTGAACATCGCACTTCAGCCTCGGCGGCTATCTTCTAGTCTTTCTCGTTTAGCTGCAGCGGATCTCATCTGGTCGGACCAAAAGCGAACCACCCGCCGCCTTCAGCAACTCCCTTTAGAATGAATACTTGCAAAAGTGTATAAAAACAAAGGACTTTAACTACCTGCAGAATGAACACTTATGCAAAACCCACAGGGGGAGGTGGTCTCTAACGGCAGGAGGCTTTACATTATTTGGCAGAAGAGTTGGTTAGGTGCGGCGTTCGCGGCGGTCGTTGGGGGCGGCAGCGATTCCCATGCGGCGGAGTTCGTCGGCGTAGTATTTGCGGTAGAGGACGTCCCACTCTTCGCTGTCTTCGAGGATTTCTTTTTTCTGGGAGGTGATGCGTTTGCGGACTTCGGCGTCGGCTTTCTCTTCGTCCTTCAACGTGGCGGTAAGGATCTGGACAATCTGTTGGCGGATAGTGTCGCGGTCCTCGACAAATTCAACGTCATCACTGGAGACGAGCACATCGGTAATCTGATGCGACAAGCGAACCACTTTTTCGCGCGTGAGTCTCATGCGCGGCATCCTGATTTAGAGAATGGCGCTGTGCTCGACAATTCCATTGGCAAGTGCTCGATTGGAAAAGGAGTGAACAGCGCACGCGCGTTCCGCGGTGCGCTCACCGCAGCACCAGCTTGCGGTCGCGCGCCAACTGCGCTTTCACCTTCTTGTACATCTCCTGATAGGAGACGCCGGTGCGGCGCATTTCGTCCTGATGCTGGACGAGGATGTCGCGCACTTCGTCGTTCAGGCGGTCTTCCACGGTGAGTTCTTCCATCATGCGCTGCCGAACGCGTTGCGTCACCGCTTCCGGCGCCTTGCTCTCTATCAGATTTCCTTCGATGAGCCGTTTTACAACTTCCGAGGCCATATGGCCGACATAATCCCGAACGAGCAGCATTCCAAACGTGTCCTTTACCCTGTCGCGCTTAGTGGATGCAAGGAAAAGCAGTTTACTGGCAGCCCCCGCAAAGTGCAACTCACCGCAGCGGACTTCTGCGCAAATGATCGCATTAAAAATTTAACCAGCTGCGCAACTCAATTTAAGGAGCTGCGCAATTCATTGACGCTCCGCGCCGCTTCCTGTACGATGAATTGCTGCGGGCGGTTAGCTCAGTTGGTTAGAGCGCCTGCCTTACAAGCAGGAGGTCGCAGGTTCGAGCCCTGCACTGCCCAC
>WNFL01102363.1_pt3 | contig 22052 bp, 20 predicted proteins | sample 5400361 | NCBI WGS metagenome assembly WNFL01 (sample SAMN13153351, study PRJNA577476) | soil metagenome | isolation source: 40 cm soil on Douglas fir-dominated hillslope | place: USA:California | collected 2013-09-17
CACTCCGATGTGGGTAACGGCGTCCGACCTCGGCGAAGGCGGCTGCCGCGTTCAGGTACCGCAGGCGATGTCCGCGGATACAGATGTCAGCATCGCACTCTGGCTCAACGGAGAGCGAGTCTGGATGCGAGGTAAGGTCACGCACAGTATCTACGGATGTGGCACTGGAATCCGAATCACAACATCGGATCGAGTTGCCCAGGAACGAATCGCTGAAGTCATTGCGAACGATGATACGAAGGTGTCCGATCGGCGGGAGAGTTCTGTCGAGCCGAACCCGCTGTGCGCAGCCTATTCCGCGACGTCGTAATTCTGCGACAGGCAGTGCTTCAGCGTTGCATTGTGTCGTATCGCCGTTAGTCCTTTACCGCCTTGTCGGCGATCTCAAGACCACTGTCAATAATCGCGAAGGCCTCACGCAGCTGCTGTTCATTGATGCACAGCGGCGGATTCGTATAGAACGTGTTCCAGCGGACCAGCGTGTAAAGCCCATTTTCGCGGAAGAACTTACCGAGTGCCGCCATTTCCTCCGACGTGCCGTTGAAGGGCGCCATGGGCTGCCGTGTCTTGCGGCTGCGAATTAATTCGACAATTCCGAATAGTCCGATCGAACGTACCGCGCCCACGGATGCGTGCTTCTTCTGGAGTTCCGCTCCCAGCTCTTTCATGATCGCGCCCATGCGGCGTGCGTTCTCGATCAGATTGTCCTCTTCGTACACGCGAATCGTCGCGAGGGCAGCAGCGCACCCCATCGGATGCGAGTTGTAAGTCAGTCCCCCATAAAACACCTTATCCTGGAAATGCTGTGCGATGTGGTGACGCATGCCGACTGCGCCGAGTGGCAGATAACTCGAAGTAAGCCCCTTCGCCATCGAAATGAGATCTGGGACGACCTTCCAGTGGTCGACGGCAAACCATTCTCCTGTGCGGCCAAAGCCGGCCATGACTTCGTCCGCGATCATCAGAATGCCGTACTTGTCGCAGAGCTTGCGCACGCCTTGCAGGTAGCCTTCTGGCGGAACCAGAATTCCGTTCGTACCGACAACCGTCTCCAGGATGAACGCCGCGATGGTCTGCGGGCCCTCCAGTTGCATCGTCTCCTCGATCATCGCAAGCGACGTCTCAGCCGATTCCCATCCGCGCTCGATGCCATGATAGGGATCAAGCACGCGTACGACGCCCGGAATGCCCGGCTCCGCGGCCCATCTCCGTGGGTCGCCGGTCAGGCTGATCGCGCCGGCGGTGGCTCCATGATAGGAGCGGTAGCGTGCCATGATCTTGTGGCGTCCGGTAAAAAAGCGGGCAATCTTGATTGCGTTTTCGTTTGCTTCTGCCCCGCCGTTGGTGAAGAAGAATGTATCAATATCGCCCGGCGTGATCTCCGCGAGCTTTTCACCCAGGCGAGCGCGTGGCTCAGTCGCCATAAAGGGATTGGCATAGGCGAGCTTTTGCGCCTGCTCGGCGATCGCCTGTATGACGCGCTCGTCGCCGTGTCCGATGTTGACGGACATCAACTGACTGTTGAAGTCGATGAAACGCTTGCCTTCCGGCGTCCAGAAATAAATGCCCTTGGCGCGGGCAACAGGAATGGGATCGATCTTGGACTGCGCCGACCATTCGAAGAGCGTGTGCTTCTTGGTGAGGTCGACAATTTCCTGGCCGCTCATGGCGGGAGTAGCTGTCGCAGTGGTCATAGATTCCTTCCGAGCCTACACGGCCGCGAGCGCGCCTTTTTTTTCGGCAACGCTGGCGAGCGCCGCTTCCAACACGTCCAACGCCTCGTCCATTTGCGAATCGGTGACGACCAGCGGCATCAGCAAGCGAATCACGTTGCCGTAGGATCCCGCGGTGATCGTTACCAGGCCGTGCTCGTAACAGTATTGTGACACTTGTTTCGTTTCTTCGTCCGCGGGCTGCCGCGTCGTTTTTGAACGGACCAGTTCCAGCGCTTGCATCGCGCCCAGTCCCCGGACTTCGCCGATCAGTTCCCAGTCTGACTGCCACTTGGCGGCGCGCTCGCGGAAGCGCTCGCCGAGTGCGTTGGCGCGAGCACAAAGATTTTCTCTATCGATAAGGTCAAGCACAGCCAGCGCGGCTTCGCAAGCAATCGGCCAGTTGGCCCGAGGCAGGGGGATCCATGATTTCGGCGCGACCGGTGACCGCCGCCATGGGCAAGCCACCGGTCAAAGACTTCGCCATACAGATCAGGTCAGGCTCAAGGCCGAGGCGCTCGCAGGCAAAGAGTGCCCCAGTGCGCGCGAATCCCGTTTGCACCTCGTCCGCGATTAAAAGAATGCCGTACTTGCGGCAGATCTCCGAGAGTATGGGAAAAAACTCGGCCGGCGGCGTGACGAATCCACCTTCACCGAGAATCGGTTCGACGATCACGGCTGCAACCGACTCGGCCGCCACCACGCGTTTGAATGTGTCTTCGATGTGCCGGGCGCAGTGCACTTCGCAGGAGGGATAGGTGAGCGAGTATGAGCACCGGTAGCAATACGCATAGGGGATGCGATACACATCGCTTGGAAAGGGTTCGAATCCGGCCTTGTACGGATGCGTCTTACTCGTGACTGCCATCGCCATGTAAGTACGCCCGTGGAACGCGTCCTCAAAGCTAATGATCGCCGGACGCTTGGTGTAGCTGCGCGCGATCTTGATCGCGTTCTCGACGGCCTCAGCGCCGGTATTGACCAGAAATGTTTTCTTTCGAAATTTGCCCGGCGTAAGCGCGTTCAGCTTCTCGCAGACTGCGACGTAACTCTCGTAAGGCAGCACGTTGAAGCTGGTGTGCAGGAAACGGTCGAGCTGGCGGCGCACCGCTTCGATCACTCCAGGAGCGCGATGTCCAGTATTGAGGCAGCCAATGCCGCCCGCGAAATCGATCAGCCGGTTGCCGTCCACGTCTTCGACGACAGCGCCTTCCGCCTTCGCGATGAAGACCGGCGTGGCATGATATGCCGCCTGCACCACAGCGGCGTTTCGGCGCTTCATCAGCTCTTGCGAGCGCGGACCTGGAATTGGTGTACGCAGTTGAATGGTAGACATTACAGTTCTCTCATAAGTTATTATTGGCTAGTGATTAGTGGTAGTGGTTATGACCGTAGTTCACTGATTCGGGAATACTAACAACCTATCACCGACCACTAACCACTGCTCTTCAGTACCAGCCGATCGGAGCTTCGTTCAAATTGATGTGGACCTGCTTGGTCTCGAGATATTCTTCGATCCCCCACGGGCCGAGTTCGCGGCCAAAGCCGGACTGCTTGTAGCCCCCCCAGGGTGCTTCCACGTATGTCGGCTGCATATGGTTAACCCAGACGATGCCGGCGCGTAACGCTTTCACCGTACGCATGGCCTTGAATATATCGCGAGTCCAAACCGCGGCGGCCAGGCCGTACGGAGAATCGTTAGCGATCTTGAGCGCGTCTCTCTCGTCGTCGAACGGAATCACGGTCGCAACCGGACCAAATATCTCTTCGCGAGCGATGCGGGCATTATTGTCCACATCGTAAAAGATCGTCGGCTGCACATAGTAGCCTTTGGCGAACTTATCCGACTTTCCGCCTCCAGAGGCCAGTTTCGCTTCTTTCTTCCCGATGTCCAGATAAGAAAGCACGCGGTCATACTGTTCCTTGCTGACCAGCGCACCCATCTTGGTCTCGCGTTCCAGCGGCGGGCCAAGCTTAATCTTCTTGGCCTTCTCCGCCATCGCATCCACAAATTTCTTATAGATCGACTTCTGGACCAGTATGCGGCTGCCAGCGGAGCAGACTTCTCCCTGATTGATGAATACTCCGAAGAGTGCGCCGTCGATGGCGGCTTCGAAATCGGCGTCCGCAAAAAAAATGTTGGGCGATTTGCCGCCGAGTTCAAGAGTTACCCGCTTCACCGTGTCGGCAGCCTCCTTGACAATGATCTTGCCGACCGACGCAGAGCCTGTGAATGCAATCTTGTTTACGTCGGGATGCTTGACTAGCGGAGACCCGCAACTCTCGCCGAACCCGGTGATGATGTTGACCACTCCTTTTGGCAAGCCGACTTCGTCGAACCACTTCGCCAATTCGAGCGCGGTGAGCGGAGTTTGCTCCGCCGGTTTCAGGACACATGTGCAACCCGCGGCAATTGCCGGCGCAAGTTTCCATGCGCCCATCAGCAACGGATAATTCCATGGAATAATCTGCCCGGCGACGCCGACCGGCTCCTTGAGAGACAGACTCATGGCGTTGTCGGGAACGGGATTGACGTAACCCACTACTTTCGTCGCCAGGCCGCCATAGTATTCAAAGCACGTCGCAACGTCGGTGATATCGTACTCGGCCTCGACGATCGGCTTGCCGGTGTTGCGGCATTCGAGTTCAGCAAGGGCGGGGAGGTTCTGGCGGACTTTGTCAGCGAGACGAAAAAGCACACGGCCACGCTCTTGTGCGGTGGTCGTAGCCCACGGACCCTCTTCGAACGCGGCCTTAGCGGCGGCGACAGCGCGATTTACGTCCTCGGCATTAGCGTCGGGAACCTGGGCGATGACCTCTTCGGTAGATGGATCGTAAACCGGGAAGGTCTTATTCGCCTTGCTGGCAACCCATTCACCGTCGATGAACATCGAGTACGTCTTAACGTCGGTTGTTACTCCACCGGGCATAAGAACCTCCTGCTTGACATTCGGGGGGCTAAGCCCCAAACCTCAACTCTATGCGGCACCACTAAAGTCGCGCTCTCCCGTTTGCCTGTACAGGCGATCCGCTTGTATCGGCAACGAGGCTATCCGGCGCTTTCAGACGACCATAGAAGTAGAAGAAAAACACCGCCAGTGCGATGAATCCCAGCGTGATTCCAAACATGCTGGCTTCATACTTCCATAGTGATGTGATCTGCTTCGCGGGAAAAAACGCCACGACGATCGCCAGCGTTGTAGTCACCAGTCCAGCTTCAACGAGCGGCGCCACGCAAATTTCACGAGTGCGGCAAACACGTACAAAAATGGGATGAGTTGCAGTACGACCGCGGCGGAAAGCATTTTCTGGAACGCTTCCTGCACGCCGCCGGAGAGGGTGAAGTTCAAGAGAATCAAGATCAGCGAGACGATCCCCTGTACGATCAGGGCGATATGGGGCGTCGCATATTTCGGATGAACTTTTCCCATTCCCGAAGGCATGTAGGAATCGAGGCCCGCTACGAACGGTATGCGCGCCGAGCCGCCCATCCATGCGGAGCCGATGCCAGCGATCGAAATGCTCAGCATAACCGCGAAGGGAGCCACGATCCAGGCCACTCCGACTTTGCCAGCCATCTGGCTGAGTCCCTGTACGATTCCCTGGAGCACGCTGATGTCGTTCTTGCCAATTGCAACCAGCAGCGTGAGCGTTGCACCGATGTACAGCACGCCCGAAATGACACCACCCCACGCGACTGCGCCGGGAAGTGTTTTCTGCGGATCGCGGATCTCGTCACCCATCACAGAAGCAAGCTCCAGTCCGACCAGTCCGAAGCAAATTACGCCAAACGAATTCAGCACGAACTTGGGATTGGCAGGAATGCTGAAGTCTGCGGCGGTAACAGGCGTTCCGAACCGCGACCAGACGGTTATACCCAAACCGATCAGGACTGCCGCCGCTATAAAGGTTCCGATGGCGCCAACGTTGTTCAGCCACTTGCCGACGCCCAGACCAACAATGTTGAGCAGCGTTAGAAACGCCAACAGAGCTACCGATGCCAACATCGCGAAGTTCTTGTTGTCCGCAAGACCGGCGTGGCCGGGGCCCATCGCAAATACCGATACGCCGACGAAGTACAGCATCACGGTCGGCACGTAGAGCATGTTGTTAGTCCAGTAACACCAGCCCGAGAGAAACGCCTTCACCGGGGTAGCGATGCGCCAACTCAATGACAGCGATTCCTTGAGGCCAGAAAAAAAGCAGCAGCGCGACAATCCAGAGCCAGATGGTGACCCCGCCGTTGGCGGCAATGGACGGAACCACGTTCAAATTGAAAACAGCGACGACGAACAGCAACACCAGGTCCCAGCGGCCAAGGACGCGTTTGAGGTGAGGCTGGTTGGGATCGGCGGCGCTAGACAAAGTAACTCCAGGGTTTGACGGTGTAGAGCCGGGTCTCCGACCCGGCTGCCCGGGTCAAAGACCCGGGCCCACATGTATCAATACTAGTGCGCTGCAACTGCGCCGATACGCTCTTGTTGGGCTGCAGCCAGCGAATCGGCGACGTCAGCAAAAGCCGCAAGATGCTTGTCGATATCCGCCTCGGTATGCTGGACAGAGATGGTCCACTGCTCGTCCCACCAGTAGGGCTGGCACATCACACCGCGATTCACCATGCCGAACCAGTAGTGTCGCCAAAGGTCCACATCAATCGGCAGCCAGTCACGATAATTGCGAATCTCCTGCGGATAAAGCATGAGGGCGCCGTTCACGCCTGCGCTCGCGATGTAGGCCTGCAATCCAACCTTGGCGACCGTCTTCTGGTATCCCTCGGTGAGCTTTTTGCTGAGCTTGTCCACGTTCGCGTAGTTCTCGCGAGTTAGAACTTCGCGGAACGTGGCTAGACCGGCGGCCATCGAAACCGGATTGGTGTTGTAAGTTCCGCCATGGAAGACTTTATGATCGGAGATCAGGTCCATGACGCGCTTGTGTGTGCCGAACGCGGCTAACGGCAGTCCGCCGCCAATCGATTTCGCCAGGCAGATCATGTCCGGAATAACACCGAAGTATTCCGAAGCGCCACCCCAGCACAGCTTCGCGCCGGTTTTTACCTCGTCGAAAATCAGGAGCGCGCCGTACTTGTCGCAGAGCTGGCGTAGTCCCTCGAGAAATCCTTTCTGCGGCATGCAGAGTCCGACGTTCATCATGATCGGCTCGAGGATGATGGCGGCAATCTCGTTGGGATTCTCTTTGAAGCGGCGTTCCACGGTCTCGAGATCGTTAAAGGTTGCGATCAAGACGTTAGCGATGCTCGCCTTGGGCACGCCCAACCCGCCCGGAACCGCCTTCGGATTCTTGATGTCGCCGAAGTCGTCTTTGGGCGGATGCGGCTTTACACTGACCAAGGCCGAGTCGTGCAGGCCGTGGTATCCACCTTCAAACTTGATGATCTTGTCGCGTCCGGTAGCGGCGCGGGCCAGACGAATACTGTGCATGGTGGCTTCGGTTCCGCTGTTGCCGAAACGGCACATCTCCACCGGGAAGCGGTTGCAGACTTCTTCCGCCAGTTCCCACTCCATGTTATGTGGCATGCCGAGCATGGTGCCGGTAGAGAGACGCTTTTCGACTGCCTTCATCACCGCCGGATGGCAATGCCCTGCCATGAGCGCGCCGAAACAAAGGTTGTGATCGAGATATTCGTTGCCGTCGAGATCGCGGAAATGGCTGCCCTGGGCGTCCTGAACGAAGATTGGATAAGGATCATAGGCGCGATAGTTGCTGGCTACGCCCAGCGGAAGACGCTTCAGGTTCTTCTTGTGGGCTTCGGCGGACTTCGGGGTGCGACGCTCGAACGTGTCGAGCTCTTTCTTGAGTGCGGGGTACATCGTGATTCTCCAAGAAGACTCAGGCCAGATCGGCCATTAGATTGGTTCCCGGGCGGCGCAAAGCCGCCCGGGATGGGACAAAAGACATGAACTAGAAAAAAAACTTCAAAGCAAATTGTACCAGCCGCGGGTCGCGGGCCTGGGTGACCTGACCGAACTGATCGCCGTCCGAGGTATTTCCGTCCGGGGTGAAGAACTGGGTGTGGTTAAAGATATTGAAGAACTCGGCGCGGAAATCAATGTGCCTGGTTTCCGAAAGTGAGATCGTTTTCAGGATCGCAAAATCCGTATTGCTGATGTGGGGCCCGCAACAGATGGTGCGGGGTGCATTGCCAAGGGTACCGAATAACGTTGGGTCATAGCATCCAAAGACGGGGGTCTTAGAACAGAGGTTGGTAATGTTTCCCTGGTCGTCGAAGGTCGGATTGCTCGCATTCTCGGTAAAACTGTTGGGATCGAAAAAGTAGTTGCCATGCGTTTGCGGTTTCATCGTATGTAAAGGGGCAATTTGATTCGGCTGGCCCGGCAGCTCGAAATCGAAGCTATACATCAGCTCATTGTCCGCCAAAGACTGGATGCGGATGGGGAATCCAGTCTGAAAAGTCGTAATTCCGGAAACAGCCCAGCCATTGAGTAGTTTGCCTTTCGCGCCGCTGTAATTGCGGAACGGCAATTCCCAGTAATAGCTGAACACGATCCGATGGCGCGCGTCGAAATTCGAGAGCGAACGGCTGCGACGAGGATCGACCGGATTCAAGATACCTTCAAAGCTGGAGGCTTGGTCGAAGGACTTGCTGAAGGTGTAATCAAGCGATACCTGCAAAGAGTTGTACGCCGAATTGGCAATTGTATCCTGGGCAAAGATGCTGCTGAATACTGGAATGCCATCCGTGGGACAGCCGTCTCCGGTCAGCGGATCGCATTGGGGAGACGAGTATTTGCGTAGCCCAACGAGAGTGAGGCCGTTGGTAAGGACAGTCCCAGATGGGATCACGGAACCACTTGGCAGGTGGAAATCGATTGGAAGCGTGGTTCCTGGGTCAATCGAAAAGGCACTGTCGGCAAAATATTGTCCGCAAGTACCGTCTCCGAGCACAGCGTTCAGGTCGAGGCAGGTCTGGGGATTACCGAAATTGATGTCGTGGGTTGCCAGCAGACGGTGCCCTTGGGATCCCACATAACCTACTTGCAGCTTCATATCTCTCGTCAGCTCGCGCTCGATCGTCAGGTTATATTGCGCCGAATACTGACTTCGCATCTTCGGTTGAAACTGACCGAATAGAAGAATGGGACGGAACATCCCCCAGTCCACCGGGTCCCCCCGTTTCGGATTCAGGATACCGTTGACACCGGCCAGCGAGGGCAGACCGAATGGGTTGGGATAAAAAAAGCCCCCGCTCTGGTCGAGAAAAGGGGTGTTGAAGAAAGTGTTGAAGGGGAAGGGGCTTCCGCCGAACGGTGGCTCGGCGCTGAACTGTTCCAGCACCAATTGCTCAATCGGGTTGTAGAAGAGTCCCCAACCAGCTTTGATGCTGGTCTTGCCGGAGGTGCCCGGACTCCACGAAATCCCGATTCGCGGAGCAAAGGCTTTGTAGTAGGTCTGTGTCAGAGCGTTAGATACGCCCGTGTCTCCCGGCACTACCAAGCCGACCGGCGTCATAGAAGAACAGTCGGTGTTAGGACCTCCGCATGGAAAGACCGTGCTCACCTGCCCAGGACGGAAAGTTTGCACGTGCTTGCTGATATCTGCAATCGGGGTGTTGAGTTCCCAGCGCAGACCGTAATTCAGGGTCAGATTTGGCTTGATCTTCCAACTGTCCTGGGCAAATAGATACAGTCCGGTGCTGCGGACATTCTCCACCTGGGCGGAACCTTGCCCGTACGAACCGGGGAATCCGAGCATGTAATCGGAAAATATATCGCCTAGAGTCGTATTGGTCGACGTACCGTCGACAAAGAATTCGCCGTTGACATCGAAATACAGAATCTGGTCAAAGCGCTGGCGGCGAACGTCTCCACCAAATTTGAGGGAGTGCCTGCCAAGAATTTTGCTGATACTGTCGGACCATTGGAATGAATTCCCGACCTGAGGCAGTTCACCCTCACCATTATTGCCAATGGTGAATCCGCCGCTCACCTGAACGAAAGGAACGCCCTCGCGCCCGGGACCAAGGAAGGGGTGAATACCGAGAGCATTGTCGGACGTGCCGTCGGAGAAGCAGAGAACCGGACCGAGTGCGTCGGTAAGCCACGAAGGAGCCGCAGGGCAGGAGTCCTGCACCGTAGAGGTGCGCACTGGATGTTGGAAGGTTTTCTGCGCTTCGCGATTGTAATTGAATCGGAACTCGTTCACTGTGGTGTTGTTGATAGTCCACGTATGGCTGATGTTCCACTGTTGGAATCGCTCGTTGGTGATGGATCCGAACCCTGGCACGTTCGCGCCGGCAGCCTGGAATTGCGCAAACGGTGAGACTACGTGGTGATCATCGAAATAGTAGTAGAAGCTAAGATTTTGTTTGGCATTGAGCCGGTGATCGAGCCTGACCGTAAACTGATCGCCGCGGACGGGTTGTACAGGTACAGTCTGAATAAGGTCGGTGCCTTCCTGAGGGAGCGGAACAAGCTGAAGCAAATCCACAGCGGTGGCGTCCAAGCATTCCAATGGAATTTGGTTGTTCGGAAAGATGTCCGAGTAATTAGCGTTATCCTGAATGGTTCCTCCGCCGATATCGGTGACGGCAGCCTGGCATCCGGAACGCTGACCGATGCCCGGCCCCGCTTGCAAGGCGTAGGAATTGGTCAAAACACCCCCAAAGGGATCAGCTGGGGTGCCGTTAGCCAATTTCGAAAAATCGGCGACAATGTGACCATTCACCCTATGAGAGGGGTCGTCGTTGGGGCGCTCGGCCGCGGTAGGAACCGTTACAGCCGGCGAGGGGATGCCCTGACGGATGCGTCGTCCTTCGTAAGAAGTGAAGAAGAAGGTTTGATCTTTCTTTATCGGCCCGCCGAAAGTCCCACCAAACTGGTTTTGATTGAATTGAGGCTTGTCACAGACGACCCCCTGGGTGGCCGGGAAACAGTAATTGTTGGCGTTCAAAACCGTGTTGCGGAAGAACTCGTACATGTTTCCGTGAAAACTGTTGGTGCCCGACTTGGTGATGACGTTGACGACCGAACCGGAATTGCGACCGTATTCGGCGTCGAAGGTGTTGGTCAGAACGCGGAATTCCTCGATACTGTCCGGTGAGGGCTGCACGGTGGGCAGATTCACGAACTGGTCGTTGGCATCTCCGCCGTTCACACTGAAGTTGTTGGAACGGCCACGTCCCCCATTTACCGACACTGCTCCCGCTCTGTCGGTGCCGTAGACGACCGAGTTGGGCGAGCCCACGGTGGACATGACTCCGGGCTGCAACTGCAGGAACTGATAAGTGTCGCGGGCATTGAGCGGCAACTGGGTGACGGTGCGGTCGTTGACCACGGCCCCGAGCTGCGTGCTGGTGGTGTCGACCAGCGGCGCCTCTGAGGTGACCTCGACGACTTCCTTGCTCGTGCCGATCTGCATGCTCATATTAAGGGTGATCACCTGGTTCACGTCCAACACCACATTCTTCCGGACATTAGGTGTAGGTCCCGACCGGCACCTCGAGAAAAACATAGTCTCCGCTGGCATTTGTTTTGGTATCGCGCTTGACGCCAGTTGCCTCGTTGGTGGCGGTGACTGCGACGCTCGCCAGGACAGCGCCGGAGGGGTCGGAGATTCGGCCCAAAATGCGGCCGCCGGTGCTTTGTGCGGAAACCAGCGTAGAACAAACCAGGCAGAGACCCACGACAGTGGCCCACCGCTTCATCCAGATCGTTTTCGACGACGGCATGGAACAGATCCTCCGAATCCACAAAGGGGAAGTTTTTTTCCAGATCCGAATTCAATTGCGCACAAAGCAAACCTTGCTATAATCGCGCAAGGTTATTAACTCTACGAACGTCTGTCAAGCGGAAAATTCTTCTGCCTTCGATAAGCAAAGTTGAAATGGATGCCATGCCGAGCGACGCCAAATCCTATCTGAAAATCGGGGATGTGGCCCGGCTCGTGGGAGTCTCCCCTTCTGCGATTCGCGGATGGGAGAACCTGGGTTTGACGCGCCCGCGGCGCACTGAGAGCCGCTATCGGCTGTACAGCAATGACGACGTTCGGCAACTAAAAAAGGCGCGCTACCTGCGTAAGGTGCGCGGACTGAATGCGCCCGCCATCGTGCAGATGCTGAAGCGCGAAGGCGTCATCAAACCGCCGAGTGACGGCGCGGTTAGCGCGATCGGTCCGCGCTTGCGTCAACTGCGCAGCAAGCGCCGCTTGAGCCTGGCCGAGGTCGCAAAGACAATAGGAATTTCTGTCGGTTTTCTGAGTGCAATCGAGCGCTCGCAGATGAGCGCGTCGGTGGGCACGCTGCGGATCCGACGGAACCCAATATCCGACTGGTGCGTCCGCAAAAGCGAAAAGTGCTGGAGACGGGTCCGGGCGTTCGCATGGAACTTCTGGCCTGGGGAAACACCGTGATGGAGCCGCACCTGTTCCGGATCGCGCCCCAGGCGGGCAGCGGCGAATCGTACGCGCATGAAGGAGAAGAAGTCCTGTTCCTGCTGCGCGGAGAATTAAAGATTGCGCTGGCTGATGAGGAGTATTCTCTGAAGCGCGGCGACAGTTTTTATTTCGAAAGCGCCACGCCGCACCACTGGAGAAATCCGGGCCGGAGCGAGACGTGGGTGCTTTGGATCAACACTCCGCCGACATTCTGATTGCGACAAAAAACTATGCGCTTCCCCCTCTTTCGGACATCGTTGTGGGTGTTACTTCTGGCTGCCGCTTCATTTTCGGCAGCCGCCGAATCGTCCCCGCCTGCAGATGTCATCGTGATCAACGCGCACATTTACACCGTCGATCCACAACACAAATGGGCCAATGCGCTCGCAGTTCGCGGCGATCATATTGTCGCGGTTGGGGACAATGCGAAGATCGAGGCCTATCGCAGGAAGGCTACCAGGGTCATCGATGCTCACGGCCGGCTCGTGCTACCCGGCTTCACGGATTGCCACATCCATTTCATGGATGGCTCCCTCGGCCTGACCCGCGTTGACTTGAACGACTCAGGTACCGTCGCCGAGATCCAGAAGCGCGTCAAGGCTTACGCCGACTCGCACCCTAAAGAACCCTGGATTCAGGGGATGGGCTGGACTTATCCGACCTTCAGGCCCAGCGGCCTTCCCGACAAGAAGATTTTGGATGAAGCGGTTCCCGATCGCCCCGTGTTTCTGATCGCCTTTGACGGCCACAGCTCATGGGCTAACAGCAAGGCCCTGGCAATGGCTGGCATAGATCGCAACACTCCCGATCCGCCGAATGGAAAAATTGTCCGCGACGGAAACGGCGAGGCTACCGGAGCGCTGAAAGAAGCTGCGGGCGATCTGATCGACGTGAAGATTCCGAAGCCGACTCGTGCGGAACGCCTCGATGCGTTGCGCAAGGGCATTCACGAAGCCAATAAGGCGGGGCTGGTCCGCGTGCACAGCGCAGGACAAGATTTTGAGTACCTCGACCTGTACGACGAACTGCGCAAGCGCGGTGAGCTGACACTGATTGACACCCGACATCAATAAGCAGATCGACGACGCCCGGCGAAAATACAACGATGACTGGATCTCGGGCGGCGTCGTGAAAACGATGCTCGATGGCGTGGTCGAAGCGCACACCGCGGCCATGCTCGATCCGTACACCGACGATCCATCCCAGAGCGGCAAACTCTTCTGGGACCCGGAACAATACAAGTCCACGGTCGCCTCTCTCGACGTTCGGGGTTTGCAGATTTTTACGCACGCCATCGGAGACAAAGCCGTTCGTCTGGCGCTCGACGCCTATCAGAATGCCGAAGAAATAAATAAGACGAAAGATGCTCGGCCCCGCATCGAGCACATCGAGACTATCAACGCGCAGGATATCGACCGCTTCGGAAAACTCGGAGTAATCGCGAGTATGCAGCCGCTGCACTCTTATCCGGACGAAGACACGCTGGGGATATGGGCGCGAAACATTGGGCCGGAGCGCGCGACGCGTCCATGGGTTTGGCGCAGCATCGAAATGAAAGGCGGAGCGCTCGCCTTCGGCAGCGACTGGCCGGTTGTAACTCTGAACCCGTGGCGCGGCGTGCAAACTGCGGTCACCCGTCAGACTCAAGAGGGCGAACCGGTCGGCGGATTCGTTCCGCAACAACGGTTGAGCCTGGAAGACACGATTCGCGCCTACACGCTCGGCGCCGCGTTTGCAGGACGGCGCGAGAAAACGGAAGGGTCGATCGAAGCTGGCAAACTGGCGGACTTCATCGTGCTCGACCGCGATCTGTTTAAGATCGAACCTTCGGAAATTGGAAAAACAGAAGTCTTGCTCACCATGGTCGGGGGCAAGGTCGTGTATGAATCACCGAACTGGACGCACTCGACCTCCGCGGATAAAAAATAATGATTGCTCTTCGACCACGTCGCGCGCAGTTCCCTACTGTTGATGCGCGAGGTGCGCGTCACCTTCGGGCGCATCAATCCGATCGTAGGGCCGAAATACGATGGCATAGAACAGGCCGGTAGCGACCACAACCACAGTACCCACAATCATTCCATAGTTGCGATACCACGGATCCTGCGGAGTACGTGGCCAAACCATATTAATGATCGCCAGGACACCATAGGCGAGCGCTGCCAGGTTGACCGGCCACGCCCAGACGCCTAAACGAAATTCTCCGCTTGGTTTCCAGCCCTTCGCGCGCGCGATCAGGGCTCCCAAAACAATCATCTGGAATGCAACGTAAATTCCGGCGGAGCCAAACACGATGATGGTCTTAATCATTTCCTCAAGAAACAGGCCTGCAATCGCAATGAGCGCCGGCACTGCACCGGCAACCAGCAGTCCGATGACGGGCACTCGGGTGCGTTTGGAAAGCGTGCTGAGCTGAGAGCTGCCAAAGATCATCCGGTCGCGGGCGTAGCTGAACAACAGCCGACTGGTTGCGGCCTCCAAACTGATCAGGCAGGAGGCGAATGAAACCATCACGATCGCAATGACGACCCTCAACCCGACTTCCCCCATCGCTGCACGCAGGGTCGTCGTCACTGGATCCGTATCTTTGCCGGATAGCACGGCATTTAAGTCCGGCACCGCCAATACCAGAGCCAGGCACACCAGCATGGCTGCGAAGCCGCCGATATAGATGGTCATCCGCATTGCCTTTGGAATAGCGCGCCCGGCGTCTGGAGTTTCTTCAGCGACGTCTCCGCAAGCTTCGAATCCGTAGTAGCAAAACATCGCGGCGACACTCGATGCCAAGAATGCAGGAAGATAATGTCCATTGGTGCCAAGCCCGAAGCTCTGAAACAGGACGCGGAAGCTCTGGTGACGGGCGGCAATGAGCAGATAGCTTCCCACCACGACCGCACCGAGTAATTCGCAAATGAATCCGAACATCGCGACCCGAGCCAGCAGCTTTGTGCCGCTGACGTTCAGAGCGGTAGTCACGACAATCATCGCGACTGCAATCGCGACTAACCCAACCTGTCCTACATTAACGCCGAAGAGCTGAGCCATGTACGGAGCTCCGCCCACGGCCACTGCAGCAATCGTCGTACACAAGGCCCACAGATAGATCCAGCCCGCCATCCATGCCCAACGCTTTCCCACCAAACGCCGCGCCCACGGGTAGAGGCCGCCGGCGATCGGAAACTGGGAGACGATTTCTCCGAACACCAAAGCGACCAACAACTGTCCCAACCCGACGAACAAATAGCTCCAGAACATCGGCGGTCCGCCGGTGGCGATGGCGAAAGCGAATACCGTGTAGACGCCGACTACCGGCGACAAGTACGTGAAGCCCAGCGCGAAGTTCGACCACAGGCTCATGGAGCGATCAAACTTCGAGTCATAGCCGAGGGCTTCGAGCTGAGCGTTGTCACGCTCTGCTGTCGTTGCCTTGGTTGTCATATGGTTCTTTCTCCAGACTTGGACCCGCAGAATCAAAGGGAGCCGCCAGCGATTCTGCTCTACTTTGCGTCTGCAGGATTGTTTGGCAGCACCCCGACCTGGCGCATGATTGTAGCCGCATCGTAGTAATCGACGTTGCGCGATATCTTGCCTCCGCGCACCTCGATCACGCTGATGCCCCGGACAGAAAACTTCTTTCCTGTCTTGTAGACGCCCTTGTCGGTGCCGCTAAATGTCCATTCGATTGTGCCGTGGTCACCGTGGATCGAGGCTCGCTCCAGCTTGAGTTCCAGATCGGGGACGCCCTCAATTTCCGAAAGGAAGAACTTGCGTAGTTCGGCGCTGCCGTGACTTACTTCCCCGAAGGCCACGTCCTCGTAGAAGACATCATCGGTGAACAGGGGAAGCATCTTGTCTGGGTCGTGGGAATTCCAAGCCGCAATCCACTTGTCCGCGAATGCGGTACCTGGGCCAGAAGTAGACTTGTCTTTTGAAGGAGCAGCGATTGCCGGCAGAACCAGCGCGGCAAGCAGAATGACACCGGCGAGAACTCGCTTCGTAGTCATTATCATAACCTCGAAAACTTTGCGAGATTATAGCAATGTTGGAGGAGAGCGCAAGCTGTCTGGGATGGATTCAACGAGGAAATGCGGGCGCCGCGCGAGTGCGATTGAGTCGCTGTTAGGGCATCGTAAAGAATGTTTTCGCTAAGCTTCAGGCTTGCGGCTGGAAAATATGAATGATCCAATAGGCTGCACCGGCAATCACAATCGACGCCGGAATTGTTACGATCCAAGCCCAGACAATACGCCTCGCCACTCCCCACCGCACTGCCGAGAAACGATGGACGGCGCCCACGCCAACGATGGCGCCTGTAATTGTGTGAGTAGTTGAGACCGGAATCCCCGCCAAAGCGGTTCCGAAGAGCGTGATCGCACCTGCACTCTCCGCGCAAAAGCCGCCCAAGGGCCTCAGCTTTGTAATTCTCTGTCCCATGGTATGAACAATGCGCCAGCCGCCGAAATAGGTCCCAGCGGCGATGGCAGCGTGCGCGGCCAGAATGATGGGCCAGTGAAACTGGCCCCAGTTCCCTAGCATGTCCTCCTTGCTCATGAAGCCACCGGTGTACATGGCGCCAGCGATGATGCCCATCGTTTTCTGGGCGTCGTTGCCTCCATGCCCCAGACTGTAGCAGGCGGCGGACAGCAGTTGCAGCTTGCGAAACCAGCTGTCCACCTGTTGAGGCGCCTTGTGTCGTAGCAACCAGTACGCACTGGTCATAAAGAGCAATCCCAGGGTCATCCCCATGAGGGGTGCCACCACGATGAAGATCAGGGTCTTGTACCAGCCCGCCGCAATGATGACGGAGAATGAAGAGCGCCATCCACTGTGTACGGCTGCGTGCATCATGGCTGCGCCCGCATAGCCCCCGATGAGGGCGTGAGAAGAAGAAGTCGGCAGGCTCCACCACCAGGTCAGCACGTCCCAGACAATTGCGCCAAATAGGCCAGCCAGCACGACATACTGATTCACTTCATCCAGACGGATCATGCCGCGCCCGATGGTCTTGGCCACGGCGGTACCAAGAAAGAAAGCGGCTACGAAGTTGAAAAAAGCGGCCCAGATCACTGCCAGCTTGGGAGAAAGCACACGAGTGGAAACTACGGTCGCAATGCTATTGGCGGCATCGTGGAAGCCGTTCAGGAAGTCGAAGATCAAGGCCACCATGATGGTGATGACCACGAGCAGCACATCGGCATTCACCGAAAGGGGCTCCTGGGTGGCATGGATTCGGAGGAACCTAGGCGCTCTTCAGCACGATTGCTTCCAGTACATTGGCAGCATCCTCGGCTTTATCGGTCGCGTACTCGAGCACCTCATAGAGTTCCTTCATCTTGATGAGCTGGATCGGATCTTTCTCGTTCTCGAAGAGGACGGCAATCGCCTTGCGGCTGACCTTGTCGGCTTCATCCTCGAGTCGGTTGATTTCCTCACAGTGCTTAAGCACCCCGTTGTTCTTTTCCAGCAGCGAGACTCCGATGGCCAGCTCCTCCGCCTGTAACACGATCAGGCCCGCCAACTCGGCAGCAGCCACCGGGGGTTGCGCGATCTTGTACATCACCAGTCGCACCGCAGCTGCATTGACGAAATCGAGGACATCATCGAGCGAAGACGCCAGCCGGTGAATATCCTCGCGGTCAAAAGGCGTAATGAAGGAAGTATTCAGCTTGGCGATGATGGCGTGGGTGGCTCGATCCCCCTCGTGCTCGATGGCTTGCATCTGTTCCACTCGCTTTTGCAGGTCCTCCGGATCTTCCAGGATGGCCCGCAGAAGTCTCGCTCCAGCGGTCAAACTGGTCGAGAGCTCGGCCAACAGTTCGAAAAACTTGGTCTCGCGTGGAATAAGGCGGAACATAAAACCCTGACTGCCATTTGAGTCGGGAAACTATCGCATGCGAAACCACAGTGATGCAAGGATGGCCAGTATCCTGATTTGTGCGAAATACCGCAATGTTACTACTTGATTATCAGCACCGACCACCCAGCGTTTCCCCTTCGCTGAAGCCTCGAAACGCGCCGACATAGTAAAGTAGTAATAAGCCCCAATCGCAGTCCGAGGAGTCTTTACCTGAATTCTAAAGTACGCAATATCGCCATCATCGCCCACGTGGACCACGGCAAGACCACGCTGGTCGATGCCATGCTTCGCCAGTCCGGCACTTTTCGCGACAACGAGGCTGTGACCGAGCGCGTCATGGACTCCAACGAGCTCGAACGCGAGCGCGGGATTACCATCCTCGCCAAGAACACGGCCGTTTTCTACGCGGGCACCAAGATCAATATCGTGGATACGCCCGGCCACAGCGACTTTGGCGGCGAAGTCGAGCGTGCCTTGAAGATGGTCGACGGCGTCATGCTACTGGTGGACGCGAGTGAAGGCCCGCTGCCGCAGACTCGCTACGTCTTGAGCAAAGCGCTCGAAGCCCACCTTCAGCCGATTGTTGTCATCAACAAGATTGATCGTCCGGACGCGCGTCCGCAGGAGGTTCTCAACGAGATTTACGATCTGTTTATCGATCTCGACGCCAAGGAAGAACAACTCGACTTCCCTGTCCTGTATACCAACGCTAAGACGGGCACGGCTTCGACGCATCAGGGTGGCAATGGGGAGGACCTCCGGCCTTTATTCGATGCAATCGTCGAGAGGATCCCGCCTCCCAGCGGCGACCCGAACGGGGCGCTGCAAATTCTCGTCGCCAATCTCGATTACAGCGACTATCTTGGACGGCTGGCTATCGCGCGCGTGTTCTCGGGGACCATGCACACCGGAGAGGATGTCGCCATCGCCAAGCTCGACGGCTCGCTACAGAAAACGAAGATCACCAAACTGTTCAGCTTTGCGGGACTGAAGCGCACCGATATCACGCAGACTGAACTGGGCGACATCGTGGCTGTCGCCGGAGTGGAGGGCATCACCATCGGCGAGACGATCACCAATGCGGAGGCACCCGCTCCGCTTCCGCCAATCGTGATTGATGAGCCGACGATCGCCATGCTGTTCACCATCAACACGTCTCCGTTCTGCGGTCGCGAAGGCAACTATGTGACCTCGCGCAATCTGCGCGATCGCCTGGAAAAAGAATTGCTAACCAACGTCTCGTTGCGCACGGAAGAAACGGGCAGCACGGATTCATTCAAAGTGCTCGGCCGCGGCGAGCTCCAGCTTTCCATCCTGATCGAAATGATGCGCCGCGAAGGCTACGAACTGATGGTCGGCAAGCCGGAGATCGTCACCAAGCGCATCGACGGCAAGCTGATGGAGCCGGTCGAGCACCTCACGGTGGATATCCCGGAGGAGTACATCGGCGTGGTCATGGAGCAGCTTGGCTCACGCAAGGGCGAAGTGAAGAACATGCACAACCACGGCTACGGCCGCGTCCGTATCGAGTTCCGCGTGCCCAGCCGTGGTTTGATCGGACTACGTAGCCAGCTGCTGACTGATACTCGCGGCACGATCGTCATGAACTCGCTGTTCGATGGATACACGGAGTGGCAAGGAGAAATTCCCCATCGTCCGACCGGCGCGCTGATTGCCGATCGTGCAGGAGTTTCCACTTCGCATGCTCTCTACAATCTCCAGGAGCGCGGAGAGATGTTCATTGGCCCGGGCGTTGAGGTCTACGAAGGTATGATCATCGGTGAGAACGCGAAGGACACGGACCTCGACGTGAACGTAGTGCGCGAGAAGAAACTGACCAACATGCGCGCATCGACATCCGACGAGGCGGTCCGCCTGGTTCCGCATCGGCAGCTCAATCTGGAACAAGCTATCGAGTTCATTGCTGACGACGAGTTCGTCGAGGTCACTCCTAAATCGCTGCGCCTGCGAAAGAAGGGCCTCCAGCTGAACAAACGTAAGAAAGCTTTGGCTACGGTCGAAGAGAGTTGATGAAGCAGAGGGTCAAAGAGCGTGAGGAACAGCAGAAGCATCCCCGCATGTTCCTCATCCCATGCAGTTGCGGCACGACTTTTGCCATTGCCGAGGACTTCGACCGCCAGGGCACGCATATCCGCAGCTTCATTCCCTGTCCTAACTGCGGCAAGCGTCATGATCCGAAGAACCGGGTTCTGCGAATGGGCTACTCTCAGGAACGCTTTTGGAAGGTGGACGGCTGCTGAAGTTTGATAGCGTCCAGCGAAGCAGGTAAACTGTGAAGATTGGCGTGCGCCCGTAGCTCAGCTGGATAGAGCGGCAGCCTCCGGAGCTGTAGGTCGGGAGTTCGAATCTCTCCGGGCGCACCAGTTTACTCTTTACCCTTCACTGGATTACACCCTCCGACCCGTTTCCGGGTTGCGTTGATTTGGGAGCAATTGCGTGGGAGAGAAGTCTTAGCAATGGGGCTACCGGAATTCTTTGGAAGAGAACACGGCATCTATTGTCCGAGTTCGCACTCCCATGATTGCTGACACACATAGCGCTGACACACATAGCAAAAATTAGACAAGTGGCATCTTTTGAAAGCAGCCAAGATCGGCTGAACATTGATCCCAAGCGCGTGATTTGGACTAACTGCTCTTTGTGTTCCTTAAGCGAGGAGCTCTACCTCTACCGGCCTTCAATGAAACTCATAGGCACCCATGTCGATCGTTCCTCCGACGATTCGAGGATGACCGGTAAGGTCCTTCGTCGGCAAGTATGGTGCTAAATTTGAGCCAGCGTTGATAGCGGGCGAAGCTGCACTAAGCTGATAATTATTTTTACTCACGAACATCGGATCCGCGGAGATATTTCCACTGGTTCCACCAAAACCTGAACAGCTGTCACCATACGATACTGTTTGACTAGAGGCATCGTTGAACTCGACAATGGGCGGCCCACCCTGATAGACGGGATTACACAGAAGCGCTGCCTTGTCTCCGACTGCGGAAATGATGTTGTTTTCGATCACAACGTTCGTGTTGAAACCATCAGCAATGACTGCCGCGTCAGCATTACCGCTTGGGGCGCTGACGATGGTGTTGTTGATTAGCGCAAAGCCCTTCGTACTGTGAGGAATTGAGCTATAGATTTGCGAACCCGAAAAAGCAAGGTTTTTTGCAATGAGGTTCTGGACGATTACCTCATCGGCTTCATTGACGATGTCAATCCCACCACCTTCCCCTGTCCCTGCTGAACCATTACTGACAATCTTATTATTCGCTATCAACACATTCCCCGCATCGAAGAGCTCAACGCCGGCCCCACTACTAGCCTTGTTCTTGCTGATCATGTTGTGCGAGATCTGAGCGTTCGAGTCGCCGACGATGGAAACTCCCCCTCCGGACGAAGCGAAGTTGTTCTTAATGGTGTTTTGACTGATCACTGGAGAGCCGAAATAAACTCCAACTCCTCCGCCATTGGCAATAGAAGTGTTGTTCATGATCACGTTGTGCTTGATCGTTGGCGAGGCACCGTGAATACTAACTCCCCCACCGGTGTATGAGAACGGGAATGTTCCGAGTCCGTTTTGCAACGTGAATCCGCTCAGAATCGACCCTAATCCTTCGTTTGAAATAAAAGCCACCACAGGTGCGGCGGCATTGCCATCGATGATCGTGACCCTTGGTCCGTTGCTGCTCTTCACAGTGATTGCTTTTCCCATAAAGTTGATGTTCTCGATGTACGTGCCAGGAGCAACAAGTACGATATCGCCGGCCTTTGCTGCGTTGATCCCCGCCTGGATGGTTGGCTGGCCGAGAGGCACGTTGATGATTGTGGCCAGCGAGGAGGGAACGAATGCAAGGGAGAAAACAAAAACCAGTTGGATGCCAGACATGAAACACTCCTCAACCCGACCTCCTCTCGTGGTCGCGAATTCACGAAAGAGTCGGCGCCTTAAGTGGCAGCAATTCTCGTCTTCTAAGGGGAAGAAGTCAAGATGCAACCCTTTGCAGCTAATGCAATGGCTTTCAAGAGACGCCTAATCTTACTGAATACGCAAAGGAATCCTT
>WNFL01303995.1_pt1 | contig 22048 bp, 26 predicted proteins | sample 5400361 | NCBI WGS metagenome assembly WNFL01 (sample SAMN13153351, study PRJNA577476) | soil metagenome | isolation source: 40 cm soil on Douglas fir-dominated hillslope | place: USA:California | collected 2013-09-17
AAGAAGTGGTACAGGTTTGATCGCCGAAAGAACACTATGGGCTTCAACGCGAGATGGAATACGCCGCTACGATCACGTTTCAAAAACCAAAGGCCAAGAAATCCGTATTTGGGCTTTAGTAATTTTCGAGCCCTGAAATGTGATTCTGGCAGCAATATTCGTCTCTGCTAACTGATCCACCCCAGTGCTTCGCAATCGCACTCTTCCAAACGCGAAAACCAGGTGATGATGGCTAATACATCCGGTAAGGTCTCCAGAAATCACGTTCAAGCTGTCGCGAAAGTAAATCGCTAATTGTCGCAAGCCCTGCCTCCCCAAGAATTTAATCGCATTCTGAGGGGATTCTTCACCTAGCGTCTGAGGATCAGTTGCCGACAGAATCCACTCGACCCTAGGGGAAAGGAACCGAAATAACTGTTCGACCTCGTCGCAACCAATAAGAGTGTCGTAAAACAGTTCAGCGATTTCTGCTCTCTCCATTTCGATGCGCCTAGATAAATTTACGGTCAATGGTCGGCGCTCCTCAAAAGCTGCGACATTTCCCTTCAGGTAACATTCTTAGACGGCTCGAGACGCGAAATTCGTCATTGAGGCGTCCCGCGATTAACGGCTATCGCAGCCACTCCTAAAAATTATGAAAGCAGATCTGGCCGATTGCGGCGAGCTGGGGGTCAGATCAAAGAAGGCGAGCCTTCTCGTCCGGGCTCAAGATCACTGAGCAGGACATCAGAGGCCTTCCGCAATGAGATAGAAGATCACCCGTATCGGACGGAAACTGGAGGGCGGAACGTGCAGGCGAAATCACCTCTGAAGACGATAAAATCAGTCGGAAAGTAACGGGGGCGCCCCCTACTACCTTAGAAGACCGATTTTCTGGGAAGTTCATTTTTCAAAAGAAGAAAACGAAACAACCATCAACGGTCCAATATTCGAATCCAAAATGAGGCCAGATGGAAGCAGAGAAGTCCAATGTTCAACAAGCAATGCCGGGCCGACCGGTCGCTAGCTGGGCCTCAATTTTCCTCGATTACTTTGATTCGAAAGCACGCCTATTGGCCGTTGAGTCCAGAGAGGCAACCGGTCATTTCATTGGGCTTCTAGTACTGCTCGGGGTGATGCTCGTTCTAGCTCTCTGCAGTATCCTTATGTATGGGGCGTTTCTTTTGTATTTAGTTGCGCTCCTCTTTCATCTGGCCTGGGGTTGGAGTGCCTTGATCTGCGGCGTGATCCTTACCCTGCTTAGTATACTTACCCTTTTTCTGCTCCGAATCCGGCTCCGTAAACCGGTATTTCAAACGACCTTAAAAGATCTTGAAAAGGACAAGGAATGGCTGACCCAATCGAAGACAAAGGCTCCCTAACAGAACGGTTGGAAGAAGATCGCCAAAAAATGGCGATTCAGGTGAGCGAGCTGAAAAAAGATTACAACATCGGCAACCGACTGAAGGAATCCGTTCAAAAGTATCCTTGGCCCTGGGTTATGGGTGCGGTGCTGACTGGTTTTCTGTTCTCTCGCCTGCCCGCGCGTCGCAAAGAAGTTTATGTGTGGTCAGATCCTTCCCAGCGAAGGTCCTTACGCGAGGTCCACCCTCCTCCTGTGGAGAAGGACGAGTCGCATGCCGGGCACAAGATTTGGTTCCTCGTTAAGCCGATTATCAGCGCTTATGTTGGCCGGCAAATTTACAAACGGGTAAAGCGATCGAGCAAGCACGCCGCCGACCGAAGCCAGAGTGTCCGCAATTGAACGTGATCAAAATGCTGCTGCCGAAAACGGGGGCCAAAGCTGCAAGACACTTCTTTCGAAGACTATCATCGCTCAACCTGGAGGAATGCTGTCGGCTCTCAGACGTAGTCGATTTCGGAAACTACATATTTTAGTTGGAAAAACCATTGCGAGACACCTTTATGCCTACCAAGAGCCCCCGAGGACCAAAGAACTATGCATTCGTCGACCGACACCAGAACCGCGGGTCGAAATTTCTGTTTTTAGGGATAGAACTTCTTACCGGCGTCGGATTTGACCTGCTTAGACGATATGCAAGATCTTTCACGGCATCCTTGAAAGAGGAGATAGGAGTCCGCCGTGAGGTTTTACGGTCTAGAACTTTCGGTGCGTCTGAATCCGAGGCGGCTATTGCTTCGCTTTATAAGAGACAAGAAAAAGAACAATGGAAGCCCCAAAGAAGCACATCATATGGGGCTCGGATATTAGAACTTCTGAAGAGTGCGACCAAGGAATGGAACGAAGACAAATGCCCGCAACTTGGGGCGGCATTGGCTTACTACGCTGTCTTTTCCTTAGCTCCGTTAATGCTAGTCCTTCTAGGTGTATTTGGATCGATTTATGGTGGCAGTGAACACGCGAAAAGATTCTCGAACAATTGCGCTATCTCATCGATCCCAGTGGATTAAAGGTCATCCAAGAAATAGCCAATAATGCTGCACAGCCCAAAGCCGGGATTTTGGCAGCGGCGATCGGAATCTTGATCGCCCTATTCGGTGCGAGCGGCATCTTTGGTCAACTGCAGGACGCTCTGAATACGATCTGGGATGTAAAACCGAAGCCGGGCCAAGGGATTTGGGGTTCATCCGAGCGCGCTCTCTGTCGTTCGCGATGGTGGCCGGTGTTTGCTTCCTACTTCTCGTATCCCTAACAGTGGAAAGCTTACTCAGAGGACTGCACAACTATCTTCAAAGCATAGTTCCGGGTGGCCACTATCTGGGACTGGCGGTCTTTTATGTTTTCGACTTGGCCATTATCGTGTTGCTCTTCGCGATGATATTCCGATATTTGCCCGACACCAAGATCGCTTGGCGCGACGTGTGGACGGGCGCTGCTCTGACGGCGATCCTTTTCCTAATCGGCAAATTCCTACTCGGCCTCTATTTGGGCAGCGGGGCAGCAGGGTCAGCATATGGCGCCGCAAGTTCGTTAGTAACACTGCTACTCTGGGTCTTCTATTTCCGCCCAGATTCTACTCTTTGGCGCGGAATTCACCAAGGTCTATGCCAATACCTATGGCTCACCTGTTCAACCAGAAGAGCATGCAATCAGGGTGGAAAGAACGGAAATCGAGCTGCCGCGAAAACGGAACTAGAGCGCGCTAGCAAACGGCTTGGTATGCGAAAATTGAGCTAAGAGAAATACAACCTATCACTTCGCCGGATCAGTGGCTGCTTTGGAATTGCTGAATCACCGGATCTCGGCGGTCAAAGTAGTGGGCGAACGCCCAAAAAACGGTACGCCCGTGCCGACCGGCACGTTCGAACTCCTTTACGGTGAAATTCAGCGGACCAGATATCCCCAGTCCCCCGCCGCCAGAGCAGCCTCCAGAGCCTGAACCACCACCCCCTTTTCCGCCATTGCCAAATCCGGCGGCTCCAGGTCCCAGGACTCTTGCCCTCCCCCGATAAAATCCCGACAGTAAATAATGCCTGGCAAGAATAGTCGTTTTAAGAAAGTCATTTTTCGGGAACACATCCCGATTTCAAGAACGCCTGCCAGTCGATCGCTGATTATGATAATCGAGATCCAAGGAGATCAACCTGATCCAAAGGAGTGTGACATAATCAACTTCGCTAAAAATATAGTCTGGCTTCAAATAGTGAATGAGGGATGGCAGGGCATCGAAAAGAGCTTGCAGCACATCGAATTTAACGAACTCCCAGTTCTAGGAAAACCTGCTAAAGAAGAAGGAGACTTCATTGGATGGATCTTAAGATGATCCGCGTTTTGACCTCGGATGTGCCAAGCTCTGCACAACTGCCAGTAGCTCCGCTGCCTCTACCGGCTTCGACAGATGGTTCTGAAAGCCGGCCCGCATTGCTTCTGTACGATCTTCCAGCCGAGCATATGCGGTTAGAGCCACTGCTGCGACCTCACTTTTTTTGCCGTCATCAAGCGCACGGATCCGGCGCATCAATGAATATCCGTCCACGTCGACCATTCCAATATCGCAAATCAGTACGTCCACAGATTTAGTGAGCAGATATTCCAATCCCTGCTCCGCCGACTGTGCCAGGTAAACCGTCGCCCCGGCTGACTCCAGTAGCAGTTTCAAAAGATCGCGAGCGTCTGACTCGTCATCAACGACCAGGACACTTACGTTATTGAGAGGTATTGTAGGAACCGGCGGGAGATCCCGCGGTTTTGATTGCGGATGTTCACGTTCCCACGGCTCTTCCAGGGGATGCAATACCGTCAGTGGAAGTTTGACAATGGAAGTAGCGCCTTTTCCGGTGCCAGCGCTCTTGACCCGCACACTGCCACCGTGCAGTTCGACCAGCTCTTTGACAATTGCGAGACCTAATCCGAGACCGCCATGGCGCCGAGTCGTAGATGCATCCGCTTGTTGAAATCGATTGAAAATGTACGGTAAGAACTCAGGTGAAATACCTTCGCCAGTATCCACAATGCTTACCTCAACGTGTGAGTCTACCCGCTCTAACAAGACCTGAATGCGTCCTCCCTTCGGTGTAAACTTGATGGCGTTACTGAGGAGATTCCAGAACACTTGCTGGAGCCGATTCGGATCACCTGTAACTGGAGCGTTGAGCGGATCAATTATTTTCTGGAGGCGAACACCCTTCGCGGATGCGGTGGCGCGGACCGTGTTAATCGCTTCAGCCAAAACAGCCGGGAGGTCAAGGCGCTGGACATCAAGACGCACTTTTCCCGAAATGATGCGACTCATGTCCAGCAAATCTTCGATGATCTGGCCCTGAACACGAGCGTTGCGCTCGATCGTTTCAAGTCCTTGCGCCAATTCTTGGGGTGGACAATGGCTCGCGCGAAGAGCAGTTGCCCATCCGAGCACAGCGTTCAGCGGAGTGCGAAGCTCGTGGCTGAGGGTCGCCAAGAACTCATCTTTCACGCGGTTGGCTCTCTCGGCTTCCGATCTCGCTGCTCGCTCGCTTTCAAGCAAACGTTGCCTATCGGCGTTAGCCTCGTCAGCGAGTTTTTGTGACTCCCTTAAAGCCTCTTCTGATCGCTTTCGTTCAGTAATATCACGAGCGATTTTCGACGCCCCGATAACACGGCCATTGGCATCTTTGATCGGTGAAATGCTGAGGGAAACGTGCAGCCGGCCACCTTCTTTGGTAGTGCGGACGGTTTCGAAATGCTCAAAGCGTTCCCCTCGTTTCAGGTGAGCGAGAATCTGCTCCTCCTCTCGCTGGCGCTCCGGTGGAATGAGTCTCATGACCGAGGTTCCGATCATCTCCTCGGCTGAGTAGCCGAAGATCCGTTCCGCTCCCTGGTTCCAGCTTGTAATGATGCTGTTTAGATCCTTGCCAATAATCGCATCGTCCGAGCTATCCACAATTGCTGCTAAGCGGCGCGGGAGCAAATCTGATACCTGATACTGAGTCACATCTCGAAAACTCCATAGTCGACCGACAAACCTTTCCTCGACTGAAATGACATCGGAGTACCGTTCGATAAGTCGTTTGTCGATCAGTTCGAACAGATCAAAGCTTTTCTCCTTCGAGGCCTCAATTTCCGCGATACGAGCCAGATAGCGCTCTGAATCCTTCAATTGTTGAGCGATGAACGCTCCGATTTTTTGAACGTCCCGCAGAGCAACCAGCTCCGGAGGCGTTCCCCACATTTCCACAAACTTTGTATTCCAGCAGGTAATCTGTCCTTTCTCATCGGTTGCCAGCATGCCGTCTGGCGCCGCTTCCATCATGGCTCGGATCATAGCCAACGGGTATGGCAGATCTTCTTCCTTTTTTCTGGAATCGCTATCGGGCATAATCCTTCTTCGCGTTCCCTTTTTGAAAGTTCGCTGCCGCCGTGCTCAATGAGCTTATTCGCGTTGCTCTATCCCCTCAAAAGAACCACTATTCTACGCAAGAGCTTGCGCTTAAACACAAATAAAAGAGGCAGTACCCTGACAGTTCGGCGGCTGAGGTTGCCAGGCTCCTGAACGATCTTTTGAGCAGCGGCTCTTGCCTCCGAGGGTGCATCGCCATCAAAGCCAGGAGGGTTGACCAATTTCGCCTGCTTTATCGTTAGACCTGCTCGGTCACCGGATTTGATGGTCGAGGTAATCCAACGTGGTCCAATCTTCCATATTCGTCGGACAAGCCGAGCGGCTACGCGAGTTCCCGGACAATAACGAAAGTAGTGCGTCAAAGTGAATTGATAGGACTTCCTCAATATCACCTCAACATCGGCGCTTCGGCTGCAACATCGGGAGCTCGCTCGTTCCGGTGAATTGACTTGATCGTTCCCTCGATTTCGATCAGAGCTTCAGTCAAGGTTGGGCTCAAGTTTACCAGGTGCGGAACTGCTTGCCTCAACGTTGCGGCCATCGATTTCATCAAATTCTCGGTAGTGCCGTATTCGCCGACGAAGAAGATCCGATGTTTGTCCCAGGCCTTGCCTTTAGCTTCTTCGCTGATGAGTTCTCCAAACCGGATCTGGGTTACTTGACGGATTAGCTCACTGACCAGGTAGCCATCTCTACCGTGATATTTCCGGTCTGTCTGTCGGAGCTTCTCCATACTATTAATTGTCCAGTCTTCGTAGTAAAGTTTCGCAGCCGTCAGGACAGCTTTCTCGCCTTCATTGCTGCTAGCTAGCTCCTCGATAATTCTCCCGAGGAGGGAGTCATAGTAGATCTCCGCGTCATCAAATCTACCTCTTAGCTCCGCTGACCGTTCGTATCGTTTCTTCACAGTCAAAACTTGGACCGCGTGAATCATTTCTTCTCGTAAAGCCGAGTGGATCCGTTTTCGATATTGATCGATGTCAGCTTCCATCAGATTCCAGTCGGCGATGAGTGCGTAAGAGAACGCCACAATATTGACGTCCCCAAGATCCCCGATGTTGTAGCAACACGCGAAGTAAGGCGGCTTTCTCCACTTGTCGCCTTTCATTCGGACCTTCGCTCGGGAAACGGAGAACCCGACGCCCAGAGACGTCAGCGACGGTTTAAATCGTCTGAACTCTTCAAATAAGACTTTGGCAGGACGATCTTGTGTGAATTTCGCCGATCGTAGCGAAATAAAGGGAGCTAATGTCTCCATATGATCATCCCGTACAAAAAGCGAATCGCGCGCGTCCAATCGTGATCGCAGATGGCGAGATCAACCCAGCCATGTGGAACCCTAAACTCACTATCGTAAGACAAAGCAAGGTGCGTGCCGCGCACCCATATAGGTTACGAGCAATCGTGGATTCGATCCAATTATCAGACGGGGTGTATCGACGGAATCGCGGCCGTACGCGGCGGAGCGGAGATTGCATTTACCTGGGACTACACATCCGCAGAAAAGTGGAAAGCCGAACGGGTGGGTGCGTCGGGTAAGGCTACGTGCCTGGCGAGTAATGCTAAACAGAACGACCCGTTAATCCTTCCCGTCGACGTAGCGGCGAGATGTAGGTCTACCTTGGACGTCAAATTATTGAGAGGATGGCAAGATGAAAAACAAGCTGATCGGTAAAGCTGGCGAAGGCACCAAAGCAACAAAGCAGAAGACATTTGCTATCATTTTTAATACCGGGGACGAGGTCGTTACCGGCCTGAAGGCGTTTGCCGAAGAAAAAGGACTAACGGCAAGCCACTTTACCGCGATCGGCGCGTTCAAAAATGTCGTACTCGGCTACTTTGACTGGGACAAGAAGGACTATACAAAGATTCTAATTCATGAGCAGGTCGAGGTCCTCTCCCTGGTCGGTGACGTTACTTTGGACGAGGGAAAGCCAAATATTCATGCGCACGTTGTGCGAGGATTTTACGCAGTGGCAACGATACGACCGGACGTAGGATGGCAGGCGAACGTTAGTTTAACATCATTCTGGAGAATGACACATGGGCACAATCCTGCTAGTCATCTTGATCCTACTGTTAATCGGCGCATTGCCGAGTTGGCCATATAGTTCCGGCTGGGGCTATTATCCAATGGGCGGACTCGGACTGATTTTAGTAATTGTCCTAATTCTCGTCTTGTTGGGAAGAATTTAAGGTAGCAGCCGGTTTCGACGGTAGACCAGGGAAGAGCGATCTCGCTCTTCCCTTCGCCAGTGAGAGGTTGCGCCGTCACCGCGCTCGCGCGGTACTCGTTCTGGTCGTACGCCAAGAAGTTTCGAGGTCTCACGCGACCGACATTCCGTCGGCGAACGAATGTGATTTGGATGCGGACAGGCTTAACATTATGACGCGTTTAACGCTTAGCGAGGATGCCGGAGAAAAGTTTAACGCACGCGGACTCAACACGGCTAGGAATAGGGATGACGAACAGATAGTCTTTTACCGTGACATCACCAAAGTGGAGGTGATTTCCGAATCGGACAATTTTGCGATTCAGGTCGTAACCAAAGATGTGGTCGTGGAGATGGAATTTGCGGACGCTGACAGTATCCGCAGCGCTCTTCGACAGTTCGAGGCAAAGAGGGTTGTGATGGTTGACTTCGACACGCCGGGTGCTGTTCGCATCTCGCCTTCGCACTCTCGAGCTGAGTGAGATGGCCGGTTCTCTCCGACGGTCAGTCGTTTTGGCACTGGTATAACTACTCTCATTTGCAAGCGGCAACGCAGCCATCCCAATCTGCGGCCACGCCTTCCCGACGAGTTCCGGTAGGTATCTTATGAGCTATCGACCAGACCGTAGGACGCTTAAACGCATCTTGTCTGTGGCGCTCCCAGTCAGTCTGGAATTCGTCTTTCAGATGTCGTTCAACGCTATCGACCAGATCATCGTAGGGTTTCTGGGCGCTGCGGCCCTGGCTGGAGTTGGTTTCTCCAACAGCTTGGCGAGCATGGCTATTCTTTTCGCTACAGCCTTCGCGACCGGAAGCGGAGCGCTCATCGCGCGGGCTTTCGGGCGCAAGGATATGGAGGCTGTTTCGCGAACCGCCGGCATCGCGCAGGGGCTGGCCTGCGCTCTTGGCGCGGTCGTCGCCTTGCCCTTAGCGGTCTTTTCCCGACCCTTGTTGATTTCCCTCGGCGCCCACGAAGATGTTGCGGAACTGGCCGACGGATACTTCCGGCTTTTTTTGGCGGCTTTGCCACTCATCATTCTGAGTACCGTCACTAGCGCCGCGTTCCGATCGCTCAACGACGCCAAAACTCCGATGCTGATCACGACCGGCGCGGTGATTTCGAACACCTTGCTCGCCTTTGTTCTAGTTCTCGGTTGCGGTCCGATTCCGAGGCTCGGCGTGATCGGGGCGGGGTTAGCAACTCTGATCTCGCAACTACTCCGATGCATCGTCCTTCTCTGCGTCTTTTATCGTCACCATCACGACGTCCATTGGGTGTGGCCCCTTCCGAGTGTCGCAGTCAATTCGACTTTGATACAGATGATCAAGTTGACGGCACCAATCGCAGTGTCCGAGCTCAGTTGGGGAGCGAGCGGATTTATCTATACGTTAGTTTTCATTCACATCGGCACCACGTCGCTGGCGGCGAGCCAGATCACGATGGCGTTGGAGAACATCTTCATTGTCGTGTCCTCGGGACTGGGACCGGCCGCCCTGGTGGTGGTCGGCCAGCAGTTAGGTACCCGATCCGTCACTACGGCGAAGAAACATGCCAATGTCGTTCTACTGCTTGGGCTGGCCACCTCCATCGTCTTAGGTCTTCTGTTTGCCAGTCTCAGTTTGCTTGTTCGGACGCTTTATCCCAACGTAGGGGATGAGGTTCTTCAGCTTGTTTTCTGGGCGATCATCATCCTTGCCGCCGTTCAACCCGCGAAGGTCTTAAACGGAATTTTCGGAAATGGTCTCTTGGCGACCGGAGGCGATACTCGATATATCTTGCTAATAAACTTCATCGGGACCTACGGGGTGGGATTGCCGCTTGCGATCTTTCTCGGACTGTGTGCCCAGCTTGGATTCTACGGCGTCATTATCGGCAAGGTTGCTGATGAAATGATCAAACTCGTTTGTTTCCTAGTGCGCTACCGGACTCCGGCGTGGTATCGAAAATCGCTGAAGGCACAAATCGCTTAGCCATCCTTTCGACTCATTATATGCTTATCAGAATCGGTTACGATATCGCGTTAACGCGCCAACAGGTGTCCTTCGTTTTCTCAACGAAGCAATCATTCAAGATCCTGGCACGATAGACGGGTACGCACCGGACGCGCTTCAACACGACATTCGCGAGCTGCCACCGGCAACCCTTTTATTTGTTTTACCCAGCCGATGTTCATTCACCGTTTTTTCGATGGCGCCTTTTTGCGCTTGGTTTTGGCAAAATCCTTGAGTTGGTTCTCCGACATTGATTTTTCCATCTGCTTTGAAGCGCCTTTAAGGCTGGACTTTGGGCGTTTTCCGCGTTTCGCAGCCAATGCGGCGCCGGCGGCCATCTGTTGTTTTTTCGATCTGGCTGGCATAATTTCTATTTCGCTGGCCGATGTAGCTTCGGCTGGGTGGAAGGCGCGGTTCGGACCACAACGCTTCGGAATGAGTCACCGGATGGGTTGACCGGGTTGAACTCGGACGCAAATCCATGGTTTTTGCCATTTTGCGATCAGGCCATCTGATGAATCGTTATGGCAGCTCGGGAGACGCGTTATCCCAGATGTCCAATTCTTCCGGAGAGATTCGGCACCGGTCGCTCAATCGGGCATCTTGGAGTCCCTTCACCATCACGTCGTACTGATATTGCTGGCGAGATAAGAGTGTGCCATTACAGATTTGCTCAGTGCCCGGGTTATCTTGCTCCTCGTTGATAAATCGGCTGATGAGATCGCTCAGCACGTCTCTCGGGATGACTTTTCGTTGCGCCGGATAGATGAACGCAAAAAGAACCAAATGCGATAAGAGAACACGCCAGTCAGGACCAAAGCGGAGTAGCAATTTCTTCCATGATAACTGCTCGCCACAGCTAGCCAGAAGATGAGCCACATCTGCGCCATCGAATCTTTCGCGTTCCATCACATAGGCTTTTTGCCAGATCATATCCTCGGGCGGAACGAGACGGACGGGTGTCTCCAATACTTTGACGCGCGGTGCCGCGGCAAACCACTCATCATCGACCTCACACAGTCCATTACTGGATCGAAAGATGATATCGATCAGTCCTTCCGGACCGCAGACTTTTGCCAACCAATGAGAAAACGCATAGCCGGCGTGATAGCCGGCTATCTGGCAGATGCCTATGACGGCGGCGACCGCGGAAGGTCTAACCATCAAATCAAAGTCTTTTGTGTCTCTTTGCAGACCGGTGTAATGGCCAAATGCGTAACCGCCACCAACGAGAAATTCGATCCCATTTCCGGCCAACCGGCGCATTACGTCTCGATAGAAAGCCAGCACGGAATTTGCACTCTCCATTTCTTTAAGAGCGCATCAAGTGAAGTCAGTGCGCCTATAAAGAGGAAATAATTTAGTCCTACCGAAAGGGTTGTATGAACGAAAAGAAATCGATACGCATCGCGGCAATCGGCGATATTCACTATACCAAGAACTGTAAAGGCAGATTGCAAGGAGTCTTTACCGAGGCCTCACGCAAAGCCGATATTCTGTTAATCTGCGGAGATTTCACGGATTACGGTTTACCAGAAGAAGCTTCCATCTTGGCGGAGGACCTAAAGAGTTATGTCCACATACCGGCCATCGGGGTGATTGGGAATCATGACTTCGAATCCGGCAGAGTATCGGAAGTGCAGTCAATTCTCAAAGAAACTGGCTTGACTCTTTTGGACGGAGAATCGGTCGAGTTTCTCGATGTCGGATTTGCTGGGGTTTGTGGTTTCGGCGGAGGTTTTGCGCCTCATATGTTGAATGCTTGGGGAGAACCAATCATTAAGGATTTCGTCCAAGAAACGATAAACCACGCGCTGTCTCTCGAAAAAGCGCTCGCTCGAGTTGAATCCGCGAAACGGGTGGTACTCTTACACTACTCACCTACTCGAGAGACCGTGGAAGGAGAATCTCCCGAGATTTATCCGTTTCTCGGCTCGAGCCGGCTTGAGCAAGCAATTGATCAGTTTGAAGTTTCCGTCGTTTTTCACGGTCACGCTCACAATGGAAAAGCGCAGGGAAAAACCTCGCATGGCGTACCGGTCTTTAATGTTGCGCTGCCGGTAACTGCGCGCATCAAAGGGAAAGACTTGCCGATTTTGTTCTATGAGCTGTAGTACGCTTCACGATGAAGTAGCCGCACCTTCCAACCGCAAGGGTTCCGGCATTTCTCTACCTGGAGGGTGCGCTTACTGGCAGATCGCACGCGATTCCCCCGGCTACCTGCTATTCCCTGACGCTCGATGCGGTTCGCGCTTACCTTCGGCGAACTCTTCAATCATCTTGCGATTGAAAGCTGGGATATCGTCCGGCTTACGACTTGTGACTAATCCATGGTCCGTGACCACTTCTTGGTCGACCCACTCTGCGCCGGCATTCCGGAGATCGCTCTGGATAGAAGGATAGGAGGTCATTCGGCGTCCCTTCACCGCATTAGCCTCGATCAGAGTCAGCGGCCCATGGCAGATCGCGGCGATCGGCTTGCCTGAGCGCACAAAAGACTGAATGAATTGGATCGTGGTTTTGTCTATCCGCAGATGGTCCGGATTCATTTGTCCGCCCGGCAGCACCAGGGCGTCATAGCTATTGGGATCGGCTTTCGCCACCTGCTTGTCGACCTTGAATTCCGTTCCCCAATCGGTGTATTTCCATCCTTTTACCTTTTCCCGGTTTGGTGAGACAATTTCCGCAATGGCTCCGGCCTCTTCCAGGGCTTGTTTCGGTTGTACTAATTCGTCCTGTTCGAAACCATCAGTGACGACGATAGCGACTCGTTTTCCTTTCAATTGTTGTGGCATTGAAGAAGTCCTTTTCTGTTAAGTCTTCGTGGCAAATGCGTTCGCAATTGCGGAATTAAACGGACCTATCGCCGAGAACGTCGGTAGCGCTGACAACGCCGGTAGCGACGGGCAGCGAACGACGAGCGCGAGATGTGATTGGTGATCGGCAATGCCGTGGCAGCAAAATTCGCATTTCCAGATCGAGTGGCCATCGCGTCAGTCGGCGATGGCGCGATGTTGATGAATGGCGTGGACGAGTTGGTAACCATCGCTCACTATTGGCGGGTGTGGAGCGATCCTCGGCTGAACGTCATGATGCTCGCTAATCAAGATTTCCTGTTGGGGATTGGAAAACCGGCGTGATTGCGGTATTTCGCGTCGAAATCTCGCTTTTACCAAGTATTAACTCCGATCTCACAATCAGGTACCGACCCGATAGCGGGATCGGCGTTAGGCTTTGGCATCCATTCATCATTTCGCTAGAATTAGGGGTTTACCAAAGGAATTGACGGCGCCTCGGGAGGCAGGGAAGCTTTCTCCTTGGAGCATGGAAAGTCGACAGTGAAGATGGGCCGGACTCTTCTTTTTTTGAATTGTGGTTTCGTGATCGAGAATGACGATGGCGCGAGAAAGGGTAATCGATGCGGCCGTTAGCGTCGGTCCCAAAAAGGATGACTGCTCGGAATGGACCTAGCGACTCGAGTCCCGAGGGATCGGTCGGAGAAGCTCTACGGAAGAGCCAAGCCCACTTCCGTCAGTTAGTTGAGGGCGTCCGCGATTACGCGATTTTTCTGCTCGATGCTCGCGGCGATGTTGCTAGCTGGAACCAGGGTGCAGAGCGGATCAAAGGGTATTCGGCGGACGAGATAATCGGTAAGCATTTCTCTACGTTCTACCCACCCGAATCAATCGAGCAAGGCTGGCCTGAGCAGGAACTCGAGCTAGCCAAGGATGAAGGCAGATTGGAAGATGAAGGTTGGCGGGTGCGCAAGGATGGTTCTCGTTTCTGGGCCAGTGTCACCATTACCGCGCTTCGGGATGAGAATGGCAACACTGAAGGATTCCTAAAAATCACTCGCGACCTGACCGCGCGGAAGCAGGCCGAGGAGCAATCCGCCCGCTTGCTTTGCGAGCAAGTGGCGCGCGAGGCGGCCGAAATTTCGGAAAGACGAGCGCTATTTCTGGCCGAGGCCAGCGAAGCATTGGCTGCCTCGCTCGACGAGGAAGAGATCTATCAGGAGGTTGTCCGTATCGCAGTACCATTTCTGGCTGATATCTGTATCGTCGATCGCCTGGAAGGGGGTTTCGCACGAATCGCCGCGGTCAACCAGTCGAGCGAAGTTTCGCCTGACGTCATATCTCGATTGAGCGAGTACTATCCCATCGAGTTGCATGATCGTTATCTAGTCGCTGAAGTCTTGCGGACGGGCCGGCCGCGAATTTTTGGCGATGTGTCCAAATTGTCGCAGCTCGCCGCACAGTTTCGGGGAGAACAGGTCGAGGCCCCCCTGCTCAAAGCTCTGTCCGCCCAGTCGGCGATCGTGGTTCCATTGATTAAACGAGGCGAGATCCTCGGCGCCATTTCGTTTATCATCACCGATTCCACTCGTCCTTACGACCTAACTGAGATAGCGCTGGCGCAGGAACTGGCCAGAAGAGGATCTACCGCCATCGATCACGCTTTGCTCTATACCACGGCTCAGGAAGCGCAGCACAAGGCAGAAATGGCGAGCCGGGCGAAGGATCGTTTTTTAGCTATGCTCAGCCATGAGTTGCGCACGCCTCTCACGCCCATTTTGTTTTCCTCTTCGCTTCTCACCGAAGAACCAACGTTATCGGAAACAATGCGCGAGCACCTCCGAGTCATTGTGAAAAATGCGCAGTTGGAAGCTCGACTCGTTGATGATCTGCTCGACGTCACCAGAATCAGTCGAGGCAAGCTTCACCTCAATTTCGGCATCGCGGATGCTCATGAAGTGTTGCGGACCGTGTTAGAAACTTGTTCCGCCGATTTAGCGAACAAGCAGCTTCGCCTTTCAGTCGAGCTGGAAGCAACCAATTACCAATTGCAGGCCGATGTAGATCGGCTACAGCAAGTCTTTTGGAATCTGCTCAAGAACGCGATCAAATTTACGCCACCGGACGGACGGATTGCGATTCACTCAAAGAATTTGCGGAGCGACTTGTTCAGGGTCGAAATCCAAGATTCAGGGAAAGGCATTGCACCCGGAGTCGTGGCCAGAATTTTTGCCCCTTTTGAACAGGGAGAAAGGTCCGACGGACTCGGTCTAGGCTTAGCGATTTGCAAAAGCATCGTCGAACTGCATGGCGGCCGTATTGCTGCCAGTAGTCCCGGTCCAGGCAAAGGAGCGATATTCGTAGTCGAGATACCGGCCATGAAGGCGAATGACAAATGACAGATGACAAATTGGGAGTGAATGCGGCTGGTTGGTTTCCCAGGTGCCTTCACCGTTTCCTCTCTGTCATCTGTCATTTGTCATTCGCCTTCGACGCACCCTGATGTCCATATCGGGTTGTATTCTGAATCGCGATGGGCAATTTTGATTCGTGGCAGCTGCTCCTTTTGCGTTTCAAATTTATGTTCCGGTGACACCGCGTTCGGATAGCGATTCGACCAGAGAGCGCTCCGTTTTTGTCGAAGTCAGTCCGGAAACGCTCACGTTGGCACAGGGTGGACAAAACAAAGATAGAGCTGAACTAGAACTGGCCCAGCGCATCGCAAAAAAGGCTGCGCTTGAGGCGGTTGGCGTCGAATCCGAATCGGGCTGTTCCGTTGCGCAAGTAGGTGAATTGCCATCGGAAATTCGCAATCGGACCGCCACGCTGCAAAAGAATGGCTTTCGAGTTTGGACAATATGACCGGGCGACCGCGCCGTTCTAGCGTCGCCCAAGAACGGTCTACGGTTCTCACCGGAACTCCGGTCAACCTTCTCAGACAAGTCCGTCCGGCTAATCGCCGTCGGTTGGCGGCGGCGTGACCGCCGCCAACACCTATTAATGATTGGGCACGAACCAAACTCTCCGGGCTGAATTGGCCTTTAAAACCTTTCGATCAGCTGACCGACTTCATCCTTCGTTTTGCCCATCTTTTTCTGAAGCAGTCCCAATAGTTCATCTTCTTTGCCTTCGGAGAACGCTAAATCATCATCGGTTAGTTCTCCGTATTGTTGCAGGCGATGCGCGATAGCCAGTAGCAGATGGCAGATGCTCGCGCGTGCGCGAAGCCGTCCGTCCTGCATTCGTTATGTGCTATCTGTTATTTGTCATTTCCGCGCGGCGGATTGATCACCTTGTGCAATGCTTGGGTCGCTTGGCTTAGAAGCTCCGCTAAATCCGAAGCCTCTGTTCCGAGGTTTTCGTCCAGACTACTGATCTTATCAGCGACTAGCTTGAATCCAAAGGCGGCCCCGAGAAACTGTTGCGCGACCTCCCGGTGAAGCGCAGATCGTATCCGGTTCCGCTCCAATTCCTGGCCCTCAGCCATCCAGGTCTGGCGGAGATGATCAAAATACGGTCCGGTGAGCGGGATGAAAACACAAACAACGGATTGATCGGCTGGGGCTGGGCTGCTCGATGTCAGAACTCGCATGATCGAGTCTACTGGTGGGCCCTCCGGCGGATTCAATCGCACATGAATTTGAATGGGATTTCGATTGGAAAACGCAGTTTCCCATTGATCTCTAGCAGCGGGGCTAAAATTTCGGACAACGCCCTCTACAAACCAGTGCCGGCGATTGGGAAGCGCGGACGTATTGATCAGAGAAGGAAACAGCTCATTAAAATCGAGCACGTTGGCCGTACCGGAGGCAATTCGAACAGCCGGTAAACCGATCGCTTGCAGCATTGCACAAACTGCGTCGGACTTGTTTTGTGCTCCCGGAGACTGCGACGAGGGAGTGTCCGCAGGAAAATGAGACTGATTTGGCATCGGTTAGGCAGGTGCGCCCAGCGTACCGTCTCGCATATAATGATGACGCCGCCGCAGGTCAGTTGGCTGTTTTTCAAGACGCGAGCGACAAGCATATCTGAATCGATACGTGAGGAGCGAGCAACGCGGAAAAACAGCCAACCGGCCGCGGCCCGGAGGGTTGCGTTGAAAATGGGCCGGCGGCTGCGTTGCTCGTCGGTTACGCCCTCCTAACGCCAGTCCGGCTCGGACCGCCTTGCCGGCGGCCCATTTTGAACGCAACGACGCCACCATTATATGGGAGACGGTACACTAACTTACCGGCGCACTCCCCTTTTCCTCGGCCGCCTGTCTGAGGAGCGCTAACAGTGCATCCGGTAGAAAAGGTTTCACCAGATGGGAGTTATAGCCTACAGCGTGACTTTTCCGCTGATCATTACCAGTTCCGTAACCACTAATCGCTATGGCAAAGGCCGGCCGTTGCGAACCGAGCTTTTCCAGAAGGAGCCAACCATCACCGTCAGGCAGCCCGATATCGCTGATCAGGACATCGCACGTCGAGTTCGGAACTTCACGGAGAGCATTTTCCATGTCGCGTGCGATAAAGACCACGTGACCCAAACGCTCCAAGTACAATTTGATGTATCTCACGGTGTCTTCGTGATTTTCGACCAGGAATACTCGGAGGGGTGGCATGAAGGGTTAGCAGCCAGGATTCTTCCGGCAATCTACTCCAATTGCAAGTGATTCACCAACTCGCGGCCAATCGTTGATCGCAATCGTTATTTTTTTTGAAGAGTTCCATGCCCTCCTGAGGCGGGAATCAGGGTGGCGCCTCATATCTTTCGCGAGCCAATTGGTATCTAATTGGTTGGGTTTCGGACTCGGCTGAGATTCGGAGCCATTTTTGTATCCCCCCACAAGTTCATGCGTTCAAAATCCGGTAAGAGAAACGAAAAGCCGCGAAATGCTCACCAAATTGATGAACGGAGTCCAGTAGGACTTAAAAGGCTTTCAATGGTGCTCGAGGAATATGGTGCTGCGGCGGAAGAAGGCGCCGTGGACAAAGTCTCACGATTGGCAGAGGAGATCATCGAAATCATCGCTCAAAAGCGTAAACGAATGAGCCCGCCCGGCTATTACCATCGGCGAATCGAGTAGATTAGCAGGGGCGCGCTCCCGACTTCGCAAAGGCTACGTCGCGGCTGCTCTACAGTGTCTGCCGAACCAAAGCGCTAGAACGCGCCAAAGCGTAGCGACGGCGACCGGCGCGTCCGTTTATCGATGGCAACCGCGCAGGAGAAGAATTGAACGAGATTCTTCCTGAGAATCGGAATTGCTCATCAGGTCGAAAACGCCGGGAACGCAACTAGACTCAGGGCCGGTCTGATCGGCGAATTATCGTTGTGCGTAATTTAGAAACCCAAGTCGGCGCTGGGAAATTCTTGCCTGCTGGATCGAGCATTCGAGAACTCCGAGCAGCCGCTGCAATCTGCAAGGGATGCGAGCTCTGGAGAAATGCGACCCGGACAGTTTTCGGGGACGGAAGCGAACGCGCCAAAATGATGCTAATTGGTGAGCAGCCGGGAGATCAGGAAGATTTAAAGGGGATTCCATTTTCCGGACCGGCCGGACAGTTATTGGATCGCGGGTTAGTCGACGCGGGGATCGACCGGGAAGAAGTTTATGTCACGAATGCAGTAAAACATTTCAAATGGCTACCGCGGGGAAAACGACGACTTCACCAGAAGCCGAACAGCCGCGAAATTACTGCCTGTCGTCCGTGGCTCATCCCCGAGCTGGAAGCAATCCAGCCACGCGTGCTGGTTTGTCTCGGTGCGACCGCGGCCCGGGCTGTGTTCGGCAAGATAACAAAGATTTCGGAACATCGTGGTGAACTACTTGAATCCGAATTGAGCTCGCGGATCGTTGTGACGGTTCACCCATCCTCGATTCTGCGGATAGAAGACTCAGATTCCCGACAGCTGGCGATGCGACACTTCGTCGCTGACCTGCGAACGGCTCGCCGGGCACTATAAGACAAAAGAAACGGATTGCGTTTTGACCGTTTCCCTCGGCTATTGGCTATAGGCTATTGCCTTCAGGAACCGGAGTCCGCTGGCCGAGTGTCAATCGAACATTGAAATATGCGTATCCTGGTCTCCAACGATGATGGAATCTACAGTCCTGGCATTGCCGCCCTGGCGGCGGTGGCTAGTCGATTTGGTATTGTGCGGGTCGTCGCACCTGACGTCGAACAATCTTCCATGGGGCACGCAATTACCTCGAATCGGCCACTTCGATATAAGCGGACTCCGGTGGAGGATTTCGAGGCTTACCGAGTCAATGGCACGCCGGCGGATTGCGTTGCATTAGGTCTGCATTTTTGGGGCGGTGCCGACCTGGTCTTGTCTGGGGTCAATCTGGGTTCCAACCTGGGCAGCGCAACTTGGCATTCTGGAACGTTGGCAGCTGCTAAACAAGCGGTTTTACTGGGTGTGCGTGGTATCGCCGTGAGCACGCCCGCCGATGACGAGGAGCCAGACTTTGAACGATTACAGCCACACCTAGAAGAAGTTCTCAAGCTCGTGATTCACGATTCAGCACCGCAACTGCTTAACATAAATATTCCGGCAGATTCCAAATGCATTCTTTGGACCCGGCAATCCCTCCGCCGGTACGACGGCAAGATGGTACGCGACACCGATCCCATGGGCCGCGAGCATTTCTGGTTTACCGTCGTCCCAGTCGAGCAGTCCGAAGAAGGCACCGACCGTTGGGCGGTAGAAACCGGCCACACGTCGGTCACGCCTTTGCGCCTTGACCTCACCGACGAGAGTGAGCTGAAGAGGATGGATCAGGAGAATTTCTCGAAAACGTCAGCACAAACTGAGTTCCCTGCCCGACCTCGGATGACACGCTGATTTCGCCATTCAAAAGCAGGACCAACCGTTTGGTGATTGCCAGACCGAGTCCCGCGCCTTGAATTTTTTCGCTGGGAGCGCCTCGCCGAAACTCCTCAAAGACTTTCTGCAAATCTTCTTGCGGAATTCCAACGCCGCTGTCGGCGACGGTTAATTGCCAGTCTTCTTCGTCAGAAGACCCAAAAACGAGCCTGACAAATCCATCCGGCTTATCTCGCCGGCGATACTTGATTGCGTTAGAAACCAGATTGGCGATGATTTGCTTCAGTTTTCGAGCGTCAGTCCATATCGTCTCGGCACCAACTTTGTTGGCAACTTCCAAGGTAAGGTCATTCGCCATAACCATCGGAGACAAAGATTCCTTAATCTCTTCGCACAAGGAGTATAAGGAAATCGGTTCGAACTCAGCTTTTAGGTCCCCAGCCAGTAGAACAGAGTAATCGGTCAACTCGCGAACCAGCGAACTCATGTCAGCCAGATTGCGCTTGGTAACCTCCAGCATTTTGGCCCGTTCAGCCTCGTCGGCCTCAAAGCTGAAGGCCTCAACCACCCAGGTCAAACTGGTTAGAAAATTACCCAAATCGTGCGAAATAGTCCGGATGAGTGCCAATCTCGATCCATCGGTCTTAAGCAGCCGATCGTTGGCTTCCGCCAAAGAGTGGCTGGTTTCACTCAACTGAGCGCCATAATTCTGGACGTATTGCTCGACCGAGCCAATGGTTGCATCGTCGAAATATAGGCTGACCAGTTCCCTCGCGTCGTCAGCATCCGCAGTGAATTCCGGATGCAGCTGAACAAAGCTATGTAGACCGAGCCGAAGAAGCAAGCGCTGCACCGTTCCGAGCTCTCGCAGCAGTTCAACCAACCGATAGCCCTGTTTCCAACGTTGATTGCCATGGCGTTGAGCCTCTTGCGTGACCCTCTCACGAGTCCCTTCGGTGGCCGAGGTTTGCAGGTACTCAATCAGGTCGTTAAACAGGGCCGGAAGATGGTCCGCTAATTCGGACAGCGTGAGCTTTTGTGAACTGGCGATTTCCCGATCGCTTTTCACCGCCTTAACCCAGGCTTCGGTTATCGTTGACTGGTGAGTTCTAAGATGTTCGGCAAAACGAGACGCTGCAGTAGGATTCATCGACAGAGGCACCTCAAGCATGGCACATCCTGCTGACGAAGTACTAATTTATTCGTTCGTTGTCTCGGGACGAAACGGTTCCGATCCCGCGTTTTTTCGTGTGCATCAAAGAGGCAGGCAAGTTCCCCCATTGGGGCAACAACACCATCCCCTTCCAACTTCCAGATTCTGAATTCTAGATTCCGAATTCTTCTCAAGTCTCGGGTCTGGCACCGGTTGCCGGAATGGCGGCACCAGAAATGAAACTCGCTTCCTAGGAAACGAGCAGAACATAGATCGGGGCGATAGCAGGGCGAAACCCGACTCCGCCAAGCCTACGTCGCGGCTCAGTTCTATGATCTTGCACATGCTGATTGTCAGGGCGCGCCGTAGTCTGCGAAGACGGCAGATCCGCCGAAGGCAGGATCTGTGAGCCTCGAGCGATGACGTACTGCTTACCGCCTCCCGAGCCCCTCATCCCTATCTCTTATGGGCTATTGAGATTTGACCATTGGCTATTCGGGAAGCGCGCCTTACCGGACAGCCGCAACGTTGATCGAGGATTTTGCTAAATGAGTGAGCTTCTGATCAGTTTGTTCTTCCTCGCCGAGCGTCCTCTGAAGCAGCGTCGCGCCCTCTTTGTCACCGAGCATTTCGGCATAGGTCCGGGCGGTGCCATAGCCGGCAATCTCGTAATGCTCAACCCTTTGAGCAGCCGAAATCAGTCCCGCATCCTTTACTTCTGGGTCCGCCTCCTCTTCGATCATTTCGGCACCCTCGGCGATGAGTCCTTCCATGCCTCTGCATTTAGATCCTCGCGTGGACTGTTTGTGCTCACTCAGTATCTTTTCGATGCGAGCGGCGTGCTCTTTAGTCTGTTCGAGATGCTCCTGAAAACCGGACGCCAGCTGTTGATTTTTGGCGGCTTTGGCCATCTTGGGCAGCGCTCTAATGAGTTGTTTCTCAGCGCTGTATAAATCTTTTAATTCGTGGATATAGAGATCTTTGAGGGTTTCGAGTTGCATTGTATGTCACATTCGCATTGCAGGAACCGGGCGGATGCGTTTGGCGTTTGGCGTTTGGCGTTTGGCGTTCGGCGTTCGGCGTTCGGCGTTCGGCGTTCGGCGTTCGGCGTTCGGCGTTCGGCGTTCGGCGTTCGGCGTTCGGCTTAGCCCAGGCTTCTATGAAGCCGAACTTGTCAAGAGCTCGCTGATACACCTGATTGCTACTTTGCAGTTGCTCAGCTACAACCAAAGCATGCGCTGCTTTGGAGCCAGCAAATATAGGGGTTGGATCTGGGTCGCCAAAAGCTCGCTCGTGGCAGGC
>WNFL01352650.1_pt1 | contig 22046 bp, 17 predicted proteins | sample 5400361 | NCBI WGS metagenome assembly WNFL01 (sample SAMN13153351, study PRJNA577476) | soil metagenome | isolation source: 40 cm soil on Douglas fir-dominated hillslope | place: USA:California | collected 2013-09-17
CGTGATGGGAGCGGTGAGCCAGCCGGCCAGCGGAATCAGCGTGCTGAACCCCAGGTGAGTGCCTACCGGGGCGGCCCAGTACGTAGTGAAGAACGGGTTGCCGAGGTGCAAGAGCTGATGGCTGTTCCACCAGAGGTCCCAGACATAGCTGGACACGTCCGAGGTGGCTGGCATCTTCCCGTCGGCGAGATAGGTGAACCGCGGCCAGCTCGCCGCGATGCCCGCGCCCTCGTACACCAGAATCAGGATCAGGTGCCTGACCCAGTTATGGCTCACAGCGCGGCGGAGCGCACTCCAGGTGCCGCCTCCTGCGGCTGGCCCGGTCGCTGGATCCAGCTCGGTTTCTGCCACGGTATGGGTCTCTGCCACGGTATGGGTCTCTGCCACGCTCTGGGTCTCTGCCACGGTCTCGGTCAGCGTGGCCGACGAAGGCTCGCCTGACCTGCCCGGATCCGGCTTGGCCGGATCCGGAAGCATCGGCTGGCCGTCTTCGCCACGGCCTGCACGGATCATCGGACCACCTTGTCTACGCTCTGACCGATCCTTATCTAACCGTTTGTGCAGCGGTTTATCCAAGGATCGACCACGCCGGGGGAGCCCGCGGATGGCCGGCCGCCTGCGAGCGCCAGGCCTGGCCCCCAGCACGGCGATGGCTGTTCGCCGTCGGTAGCGGGGCTAAAGTCCATCAGGTGGCACTCAGGGAGACCAGCCTACGCCCGCCGCCGCAGTGGCTGATCCGGTGGGAGATTTTCGTTGTCCTCGCTGTGTCGCTCGGTGCCAGTGCGGTAAACGCGCTGCTTTCACTGATCGGCGCACTGCTGCAGAAGAAGCCGCTCGCGGGTCAGCAGGCCTTGCTCGTTGGCTCGCTCGCCCCGTTTAATCACTGGCTCGACCTGGTGTTGCAACTGACGAGCATGGCCGAGAACCTGGCACCGGTCGTGCTTGTCCTCTACCTGATGGCTCGCTCGGGCGAGCCGCCTGCGGTAATCGGCCTTGATGCTAGTCAGCCTGCCAAGGACGCGGTCCGCGGCGCGGTGCTCGCCGCCGTGATCGGCGGCGGCGGCCTGGCTCTGTACCTGGCCGCGTTCAACCTCGGGTTCAACCTCAACGTCGTGCCCGAGCGCCTGCCCGCGGTGTGGTGGCGCATCCCGGTGCTGCTGCTTGACGGCCTGCAGAACGGCCTGCTCGAGGAGATCCTGGTCATCGGCTACCTGCTGCGCAGGCTCGATCAGCTCGGCTGGCGCCCGGGCCGTGCCATCGCAGCCAGCGCGCTCCTGCGCGGCACCTACCACCTGTATCAGGGTTTCGGCGGTTTTCTCGGCAACGCGGTGATGGGCGTCATCTTCGGCGTGCTCTACCGCAGGTGGGGCCGGGTCACCCCGCTGATCATCGCCCACTCGCTGATCGACGCGACCGCCTTTGTCGGCTACGCGGCTCTGCACGGCAAGGTCTCCTGGCTGCCCTGACCGCCGGGCCTGGCGCTAGCGGCCGAGGCCCTCGAGGATCACGGCGCCCGGCAGATCTGCGAGCGTCTTCCCGGCCAGGGCCAGCTTGGACCGGCGCAGCCCGCTGCCGATCACGACCTGCGGGGCGGCGGCGACCGCGGCGTCAACCAGCACCGGCCAGCCGGCCGGCAGCCCGATCGGCGTGATCCCGCCGTACTCCATGGCAGTCTCCGCGACCGCGACCGCGGTGGCAGCGAACGACGCCTTGCGTACGTCGAGCGCCCTCCTGGCAACGCCGTTGACGTCGGCGCGAGTGGTCGCGAGCAGCACGCATGCCGCGAATCTTGTCTCGCCTTCACGCCGGCCAGCGATCACCACGCAGTTAGCCGATTCGCCTGGCGATACGCCGTAGCGATCGCAGAACGCGGCGGTGTCGGCCAGGTCAGGGTCGATCTCGCACACGCACACCTCGGCGGCGGGCAGCGACCACGACGGATCGGTCAGCACCGCGGCTACCGGCGGCGCGAGCAGGTCAGGCCGGTCGGCCGCTGGGACGAATGCGAGGCTGCCCATGGTGAAGGTCACCCGGGAATTGTAGGAAAGAGCCAGCGCGTCCCGACCATGCGGTGCGAAAGTGTCAGCTGCTGAGGCTGCCGAGCCGCACGCTGAATTGCCGCGGGTTCCCGTGGTGCAGCACTTCGACCTTGACTCTCTCGCCTGGCCGGTAGCCAATGAGCGCGCTCTCAAGAGCCGCGATATCCAACGTGGCCTGTCCTGCTATGCCGACGATCACCTCGCCCGCCCGGATGCCAGCGTCAGCGGCGGCCCCGCCGGGCCTGGCGGCAACCACCGTGACACCGTTCGGTTTGCTTGCCGAGTTCACGCGGGTCTCGCCCTTGATATCCAGCGAGGCCCGGTCTGACTTGGTTACCTTGCCGGTCCTGATCAGCTGCCAGCCAATGTCCACCACGGTGTTCGATCCGATGGCGAACCCGATCCCGAGAGCGGGCGCGCCGATCTCTGGGTCCTGGGCGTTGAGGGTCGGTATCCCGAGCACGTAGCCCGACAGCAGGACGAGCGCGCCGCCGCTGTTGCCCGGGTTGATGGGCGCGCTGGTCTGGATGGCGTTAGGGATAATCGTCGGCGGATGGCCAGCGATGGTGGGCCCTGTCACCGTGCGCCCGGTTGCCGAGACGATTCCCTGGGTGACGCTGTCGGTCAGGCCGTACGGGCTGCCAATGGCGAGCACGATCGCGCCGATGTGCGCCTTGGCCGAGTCCGCCCAGCGCACCGGCTTCAGCTCGCTCGCGCCATGGCTGACCCTGATGACTGCCAGATCGTCCGGGGTGAAGACGCCGACGAGCCTGGCATTCATCGGAGCGCTGGCCGCCGAAACCCGCACCTTGAACTTTTTGACCGTACCGACGACGTGGGCGTTGGTGACGATGTCGCCCTGCCGGTCGAAGACGACGCCCGAGCCTGTCGCGTTGCCAGCGGTGATCTCCACGACCGAGGGCAAGACCCTGGTGATGGTCGCCTCGTAGTCGCGTTGCAGTGTGGACCGGGCGGCCCCGTTGCGCGCGCTGGACGTGCATGCCGCGACGACGGACAATACCAAGGCGGCGGCCAGCACGGCTACGGCGGCCGGCCGCGCATGGCTGTGCCGCCTCGCAGCCGTCGACATCTCACATACCCCCCGCAACAGGAAACGCCGCGCTCTTAGTCTTCCACCATGGCGATTTCCGAATCTCCCAGTGAAACCATCGGCCGGTCGGGCATCAGCGTCGCCGACGTGACGGTGGCGAGGCTGAGCCAGGCGATGGCAGCGGGAACGCTGACATCAGCGGAGCTCGCCAGGTTCTACACCGAGCGGATCGAGCGTCACAACCCGGCGCTCGGCGCCGTGATCTCCGTGAGCGCGGACGCAGCCGAGCAGGCCCGCGCGGTCGACCAGGCGCGGGCAGCAGGCGCGGAGCTCGGCCCGCTGGCCGGAGTCCCGGTGCTGATCAAGGACAACATCTCGGTCGCCGGCTCGCCGGCGACCGCTGGCTCGCCCGCGCTGGCGGGAGCGCCCGCGGCGGACGCGTTCCTGATCGGCAGGCTGCGCGCGGCCAACGCCGTCATCCTCGGCAAGGCCAACCTGTCCGAGTGGGCTAACTTCCGCTCCACCCAGTCCTCAAGCGGCTGGTCCACGCTGGGCGGACAGGCAGTCAACCCGTACGGCTCCGGCCGCAACCCGTCCGGTTCCAGCTCAGGCTCTGCGGTCGCCGTCGCAGCCGGGCTCGCGCCGCTTGCCGTGGGGACCGAGACTGACGGCTCGATCGTGAGCCCGGCACACGCCTGCGGCATCGTCGGGATCAAGCCGACGCTCGGCCTGATCAGCAGGACCGGAATCGTCCCGATCTCGGCCGAGCAGGATACGGCCGGACCGATGGCGCGCGTGGTCGCCGACGCTGCCGCGCTGCTCGGCGTGCTGGCCGGCGCCGACCAGGCGGACGAGGCCACGGGCCAGGCAGGCAGCCAGCCGGCCGACTACACGCGGTTCCTGGACCCTGCCGCGCTGGCAGGCGCCAGGATCGGCGTCTGGCGGGAGGGCTCGGCGCAGGCGATCGCCGCGGCCGCTGCGCTGCTCGAAGACGCGATGGGCGTGCTCCGCGCGCACGGCGCTGAGATTATTGACCAAGTCGAGCTGGCCGGCGCGGACAAGATCTCCGAACCCGAGTTCCTCGCCCTCCGGCATGAGTTCAAAGACGACCTGAACTCTTATCTTGCCGCGCTCGACGGCGATCATCCGCGCTCGCTTGCCGAGCTGATCGAGTTCAACACCGCTCACGCCGACCGGGTGCTCAGGCATTTCGGTCAGCAGATCTTCGAGCAGGCGGAAGCGACAAGCGGCCGGTCCGATGAGCAATGGCAGCCGGCGAGGGAGCAGGCCAGGGCGCTGGCCACATCCGGCCTCGACGCGGCGCTGGCCGGGCACCGCCTCGACGCGGTGCTCGCGCTGACCGGCAATCCCGCCTGGCTCACCGACTACGTGCTCGGCGACCACTACACCATCGGAACATCCTCGCCGGCCGCGGTCTCCGGGTACCCGGCGATCACCGTTCCGGCGGGAACGGTTGGCGGGCTGCCGGTTGGCGTCTCGCTGATCGGTCCTGCCTTTAGCGAGCCCCGGCTGATCGCCCTGGCCTATTCCTTCGAGCAAGCGCGGCGCCAGCAGGACTGAGGAGGGCCAGCAGGACTGAGGAGGGCCCAGCAGGACTGAGAAGGGATGGCGGGAAGGCTCCAATCGCGCCCGGTTCGGTGAGGTCCGGGTGATAGCACGCAAGTCGAGCGATAACCTGGCCGGCATGGACTCCTGGCCTGCCGCGCGCGTTCCCGACCTCCCGGGACGGGCTCCGCTGACCGTGATCTGGGACACGGCCGCCGGCGGCATGGCACCGGCCGCACAGGGACACCGCGCGACGATCTATGCGTGCGGCATCACTCCTTACGACGCAACACATGTCGGCCACGCGGCGACCTACATCGCCTGGGATCTGCTCGTCCGTTCGTGGCGTGATGCGGGCCATGAGGTTAGTTATGTCCAGAATGTCACTGACGTCGACGACCCCCTGCTCGAGCGGGCGGCGAGGGACAGCCAGGACTGGCGGGAACTTGCCGACCGCGAGATCAATGTTTACCGGTCCGACATGGCGGCGCTGCGGCTGCTGCCGCCTGACCACCTGATCGGTGCGGTCGAGGCGCTCGACCTGATCGGGGAGTTCGGCGGAGTGCTGGCCGACCGGGGCGCACTGTATGACCTCGAAGGCGATGTGTATTTCTGCCGGTCCGCCGATCCGGCATTCGGGTCAGTCTCCGGGCTCGACACCGAGACGATGATCAAGCTGTCCGCTGAGCGCGGCGGGGATCCGGGCCGGCCGGGCAAGAAGGACCCGCTTGACGCAGTGGTTTGGCTCGCCAGACGGCCGGGGGAGCCGTCCTGGGATTCGAGGTTCGGCCAGGGGCGGCCCGGCTGGCATGTGGAATGCGCGGCGATCGCGACCAGGTATCTCGGGCGCGCGTTTGACGTGCAGGCAGGCGGCTCCGACCTGATCTTCCCGCACCATGAGATGAGCGCGGCGCACGCGAGGGCGGCGTTCGGAGCCGGCGGCGAAGTGTTCGCGCGCCGGTACGCGCACGCCGGGATGGTCAGGCTGGACGGCGAGAAGATGTCCAAGTCGCTGGGCAACCTGGTGTTCGTGTCGCAGTTGCGGGAATCGGGCACCGATCCGATGGCGATCAGGCTGGCCATTCTGGCACACCATTACCGCGAGGACTGGGACTGGACCGGCACGACGCTCGCGGCGGCGGCGACGCGGCTCGATCGCTGGCGGAGCGCTGTGCGGGCTGGCCTTCGCGGTCCTGGCGGCGTGACCCACGAGCCGGGTCCGCCCAGGCGCGAGGAGTCAGGACCTGACCAGGCCAGCAACGCGGTTCTCGCGGCGATCAGGGAGCGGCTCTCCGATGACCTGGACGCTCCTGGCGCGCTGGCCGTCGTCGACTCGTGGGCAGAGATGATGCTGGCGGGCGCGGCTGCGGATCCGGCCGGGCACCTGACCGGCTCGACGAGGCTGGTCAGGGACGCCGTCGACGGACTGCTCGGCGTCGCGCTGTAGCCGCCAAGCCCGGTGTCAAGCCCCGCCCTTTTCCTGTGGAGTACGTCGCCACTGCCAACAGGCGGCTGAGCCAGAGGTCGCAACGATCTGACCGCCGGGCAAACCTGGTCCCATGGATGATTCACAGGCAGGTAACCCACACGCCATTGACCCCAAGACGACCGGCTTGCGCTGCCGTGTTCGCGTCGGCTCGGCCGACGGCGTCCTCGCCGTCGTGCCCCACCTTCTCGGGTTCCACCCGAGCGACAGCCTGGTGATGCTCGGTATCGGCGGCCCCCACGCCAGGATCAGGCTGGCCTTCCGCTATGACCTGCCCGATCCACCGGACGAGGAACTCGCGGCGGATATCGCCGCGCATGCAGTAACTGTGCTCGCCCGCCAGCACCTGACAGTGGCTGTAGCCGTGGCCTACGGCCCGGGCGAAGCGGTTGCGCCGGTGGTCGATGTCGTCGGCCCCGCATTACTGGAGGCGGGCATCAACGTCCAGGACGTGCTGCGGGTGGAAGGCGGGCGGTACTGGTCCTACCTGTGCGTAGACCCTGACTGCTGTCCACCAGAAGGCCTGCCGTTCGACCCGGCCGGCCACCCTGCGTCTGCCGCACTTGCCGCGGCTGGGCTCACCGTCCGTGCCGACCGGGCCGAACTGGCCCGTATCGTCGCTCCGGAGGCCGAGGCGGCAGGGCCGATGCGCGCGGCCGTCGAGCGGGCCATGCAGCGAGCGGGAGCGCTGGTCGACCTGGATGCTGCGGGAACGGTCGATGACCCGTTTCTGCCGATCGCAGACGCCGGGCGCCGGTCGGTCAAGCAGGCGATCACTAAGTACCGCCGTGGCGGCGCGCTGACCGACGACGATGAGATCGCCTGGCTGGGCGTCACGCTCGCCGATTTGCGGGTGCGCGATGATGCCTGGGCGCGGATGGATCCGCAGTTTCATGACGCTCACCAGCGGCTGTGGATCGATCTCGTGCGGCGGCTGCCGGCCGACTTCGTCGCGCCGGCGGCGGCACTGCTGGCCTTCACCGCGTGGCAGGCGGGCGACGGCGCGCTGGCCAGTGTCGCGATCGAGCGGGCCCTTGAAGCCGATCCTGACTACTCCATGGCACTGCTGGTCGCCGATGCCCTGCATGCCGGGCTTCCGCCGTCGGCAGCTCGGCTGCCGATGACGCCCAAGCAGGTCGCGGCGAGTTACGCGAGAAGGCGCACGTCGGCCAGCAGGGGCCGGCCTGGCTGGAAGCGTGCCTGCTGAGCGCCTGGCCAAGAGTTGCGAAACACCCCTAGACGGCGAGCCCGGCAGCGGGGTCGCAGCCGGCCGCGAGCGCCGCGAGTTCCCGCCCCTGCCTATACTGCAGGGCCGCTCGCGGCAGGTCGGCCCGGCGGCCGCTGAGCAGGACGCTCAGGGTTCCTGACTCGACCAGGCCGTCAGGGGCCGGGCGGCCGTGGCCGGCCGGACCGGAAACTCCGTCGGCCTGCGCTGTCCGGCGCAGCGCCTGAGCGGCGACGGCCGCGGCGGACCCGAACAGGGCGGCGCCGGGTACCGCGGCGCTGATCTGGTCAGCGGCGAGCTCGTACTCGGTGCATCCCATCACCACGGCACCGCAGCCGTCGGGCGTGCGCAGGGCCGCGGCCGCGGCCGCGGCCGCGATCGCGGCATTGTCTCCGGCGTCGATCGCGGTCGCCAGGCCAGGACAGGCCACCGGGGTTACCGTGGCCTCGCCGCCGAATTCGGTGATCAGCCAGCGCTGATATTCACTTGCCGTCGTGGCGACCGTCGCCCAGATCGCGACCGAACTCGCTGCTGCGGCGGCCGGCTTGATCGCCGGAACGGTGCCGACCACGGGGATGTCCGGCTCGAACTCGGCTCGAAGGGCGTCGAGCGCGTGCACGCTTCCCGTGTTGCACGCCATCACGATGACATCTGGCTCGTAGCGCGCAGCGGCCCGCGCGATCCTGAGCGAGCGCTCCGCTATGTCCTGCGGTGTCCGCGGCCCCCACGGCATCCCGTCCGGGTCCATTGCGATGACCAGATCCGCATCAGGGCGAAACCTGTGCAGCTCGCTGGCGGCAGCCAGCAGCCCGAGCCCGGAGTTGATGAGCGCGAACCGCATCCGATTACTGTAAAAGATGCCCGCCTGAGTTTGGTTAACCGTCGGTAACAAGACAGGACGGACAGATCCAAGCCGCCTGCGAATCGGCCGTTCGCGTTCTGGTTCAGCCGAGGGCGGGGAGGCCGTCGATGCTCTCGGTGTTGTGCTTGACGCGATACTCAGCCAGATCTTCCGCTGACCGCCGCTCCGACCACCTGGTCAGCAGATCGCGTTCGCTGGTCATTTCCATGACCGGCACGGCGTAGCCGCACGAGTCAGCGATACGGTCGACCCGGACCACGATTATCGCCCGCTGGTTGCCGCGATCGGTACCGGTCCCGCTGCCAGGGTCGGCGCCGAAATGGGCAGCCAGGCCGGCCCAGTCGGGATCAGCGGGCAGCACCGCCCGGCCTGTGCCGTAAAGCCGCAAGATCTTCGGCGTCCTATCGAAGGAGCAGAACATAATCGTTATCCTGCCGTTCTGCCGCAGGTGCGCGATGGTCTCCGCGCCGCTGCCGGTCAGGTCGAGGTAGGCCACGGTCACCGGGTCGAGCACGGCGAATGTGTCGCGGTAGCCTTTCGGCGACACGTTCACATGACCTCCGCCGCCAGCCCCGTCCAGTACGGGTGCGGTCGCCACGAAGAACACCGGTTGGCTCGCTATGAACCTGATCAGCCGCTCGTCCAGCTCGGCATAGACCGTTCCCATGATTCCTCCAGCTCCTCGCGACGCCCGCAAGGGGCGCTGACAGCCGCGCGATGCCAGGTTAACTGCTCACCTGGGCAGCGCCGCTTCGGCGATTGGCCGGAGACGAGTGAGCTACCGAACGGTACGATTAACCAATGTCTGGCCCGTCGGCGGTGGTGGGCTTGCTTGGCGGTGGCGGGGAGCTATGGCGGTAGCGGACCTATTGCGGTGGCCGGCCAGTGGAGGGCAGCGTGACTGAACTCGCCGACCAGGGACACGACGTCAGCCCAGCCGGGTCCTCGCCGACTCTGAGCGGCGCGCTGCCTGCGAGATGGCACGCCGCCGCTGCCCGGCTGCGCCATGCTTACGCCGAGATCCCACCTGGCACTCAGGTCCGGCTGGCCAAGTCCACGTCCAACCTATTCAGGTTCCGCGAGTCCGGCGGCCCCGGCCTGGTCACGCTCGATGTGTCGGCATTCAGCGGCGCGGCGTGCGTCGATCCAGAGACACGCACGGCGGTCGTCGGCGGCATGACCACCTACGAGGACCTGGCCGACGCCACGCTGCGGCACGGCCTGATGCCGCTCGTCGTCCCGCAGCTGAAGACGATCACGCTGGGCGGAGCGGTGTCGGGCCTCGGGATCGAGTCCTCATCGCTGCGCAACGGGCTCCCGCATGAGTCCGTGCTCGAGATGGAGATCCTGACCGGCGACGGCCGGGTGGTTACCGCCCGGCCGGATTCTGAGCATGCGGCGCTGTACCGGGGTTTCCCCAACTCTTACGGCACGCTCGGCTATGCCCTCTGGCTCACCATCGCGCTCGAGCCGGTCGCGCCCTACGTGCACCTGCGGCATTTCAGGTTCGCCGGGCCGCAGGAGGCGATGCGGGCGGTCGCCGAGATCGCGCGAGAAGGCAGCTACCACGGCCATCGCGCCGATTTCGTCGACGGTACGGCGTTCAGCACCGATGAGATCTACCTGACGGTCGGGGCGCACAGCGAGGTGGCGCCGTGGCTGAGCGACTATACCGGCCAGAACATCTATTACCAGTCGATCCGCGGTCCGCGGGATGACTTCCTGACCATCCGCGACTACCTATGGCGGTGGGACACCGACTGGTTCTGGTGCTCGCGCGCCTTCGGCGTGCAGCGGCCGCTGATCCGCCGGATGTGGCCGCGCCGGTATCGGCGCTCTGACGTCTACCGCAAGCTGGTGGCGCTCGACCGCAGGCACCGGCTCAGCAGCGCGCTTGATGCCAGGCGCGGCGCCCCCGCGCAGGAGTCCGTGATCCAGGATGTCGAGATTCCGGTCGGCCGGAGCGCGGAGTTCTACAATTTCTTCGCCGCGACTGTCGGCATGAGCCCGGTCTGGCTGTGCCCGCTGCGCCTGCGTGCCGACCGGGCCTGGCCGCTTTATCCGCTGCAGCCTGGCGAGGTATACGTGAACTTCGGTTTCTGGGGCAATGTCGCCTTGCCGCCCGGGGCGCGTGACGGGTACTACAACCGGCAGGTCGAGGACAAGGTCTCCGAGCTAGGCGGGCACAAGGGCCTCTACTCAACGTCTTACTACTCGCCGGAGGAGTTCTCGCGCCTTTACAACGGGCCCGCCTATGCCGACCTGAAGCGCGAGTACGACTCAGGTGGCCGCCTGGCCGGCCTTTACGACAAATGCGTTGGCGGAAATTGAGGAAGGAGTCCTGGTATGCCGCTAGCTGAGGTCTTCGAACGGGTCGCTGGCCCCGATGCTGACGTCGAATTTGTGGCGTTCGACGGCAGCAAGGCCGGCCGCCCCGGCTCCCCCGGAGTGACAATCTCCATCCGGACCCCGACGGCCGTGTCCTATCTGGCGCAGGCCCCCGGGGCCCTCGGTCTGGCCAGAGCCTACGTCTCCGGTCATCTTGACGTTGAAGGCGAGATGTACACGGCGCTATCAAGGCTGGCCAGTGCGCAGCGGACGGATCTGTCGCTGCCCGAGCGGCTGTCCGTCCTGCACCAGCTGGGCGGCCCTCAGCTGCTGATCCGCCGGGTCGCGCCGCCGCCGCAGGAGGTCAGGCTCAGCCGGCAGCGGCTGTCAGGGCGACGTCACTCCAGGGACCGCGACGCCACTGCGATCTCGCACCATTACGACGTATCCAACACGTTCTACGACTGGGTGCTCGGCCCCTCGATGGCCTATACCTGCGCGTGCTATCCGCACGCAGGGGCGAGTCTGGAGCAGGCGCAGGAATACAAGTTCGACTTGGTCGCCAAGAAGATCGGGCTGGCGCCCGGGATGCGGCTGCTCGACGTGGGCTGCGGCTGGGGCGGCATGGTCATGCACGCGGCACGCAACTACCGCGTGCGAGCGCTTGGCGTCACGCTGTCCGAGCAGCAGGCCCTGTGGGCCCAGCGGGCGATCAAGGAGGCGGGCCTTGAGGACCTCGCCGAGGTGCGGCATCTGGACTACCGCGAGGTCACCGAGACCGGCTTCGACGCGGTCAGTTCGATCGGGCTGACCGAGCACATCGGCAAGGCGCAGCTTCCCGGCTACTTCAGTTTCCTTTACGGCAAGCTCAATCCGGGCGGCCGGTTGCTGAATCACTGCATCACCAGGCCGGACAACCGCGGCCCCGCGCGGGTCACCGATGGGTTCATCTACCGGTACGTCTTCCCCGACGGCGAGCTGGAAGGCCCCGGATACCTGGTCTCCCACCTGCACGATGCCGGCTTCGAGGTCAGGCACTCGGAGAACCTGCGGGAGCACTACGCGCTCACCCTTGCCGCCTGGTGCGCCAACCTTGACGAGCACTGGGAGGAGGCCGTTGCCGAAGTCGGTGAGGCTACCGCCCGGGTCTGGAGGCTCTACATGGCCGGGTCGCGGCTGGGGTTCGACCGCAACCAGATCCAGCTGCACCAGATTCTCGGGGTCAAGCTAGGCCCCGCCGGCCGGGCCGGCATGCCGCTCCGCCCCGACTGGGAGCCAGTGGCCGCCAGCTGACTCCGTGCCCGCTGAACCCCTGGTGGTGCTATAGCGCACCCAAGGGTTCAGCGGGGTCGCGGATGTGGGGGAATGACCGCTATGGATTGCGGTAGCTGTCGGCCACGGTGAAGGCCAGGTCGAGCGCCTGGCTGCGGTTAAGCCGGGGGTCACAGGCCGTCTCATAGCGCTGATGCAGGTCGTCGGCGACGATCTCGTAACTCCCGCCGACGCATTCGGTGACGTTGTCGCCGGTGAACTCGATGTGAATGCCGCCCGGGTGAGTTCCGGCCGCGCGGTGCACGTCGAAGAAGGCGTGCAGCTCAGCCAGCACGTCGTCGAACCGCCTGGTCTTGTGGCCGCTCGGCGCGTCGAAGGTGTTGCCGTGCATCGGGTCGCAGACCCACGCGACTGGGCCGCCATCTTCGGCGACCGCTCGGACAAGGCCGGGCAGGACGTCGCGAATCCGGCCGGCGCCCATCCTGGTGATCAGCGTGAGCCTGCCGGCCTGGCGGCCGGGATTGAGCGCGGCCGTCAGCGCGAGCAGGTCGGCGGCGGTGGCATCAGGGCCTACCTTCACCCCGATCGGGTTGCTGATCGAGCGCGCGAACTCGACATGCGCGCCGTCGGTCGCCCTTGTCCGCTCGCCGATCCACAGGAAGTGCGCCGACGTGTCGTAGGCCCGGCCGGTCCGCGAGTCCAGCCTGGTCAGCGCGTGCTCGTAGTCCAGCAGCAGGGCCTCGTGGCTGGAGTACAGCTCGACTGTGCGCAGTTCCTGGGGGTCGGCGCCGCAGGCCCGCATGAAGCTGAGCGCCCGGTCGATCTCGCCGGCCAGCCGCTCGTACCGCCGGCCAGCCGGGCTATCGGCGACGAAGTCCTGGTTCCAGGCGTGGACTTGATGCAGGTCCGCGTAACCGCCCGTGGTGAAGGCCCGGCACAGGTTCAGCGTCACGGCCGAGCTGTGGTAGGCGCTCAGGAGCCGGCCAGGATCGGGCGTCCTGGCCTGCGCGGAGAACTCCAGGCCGTTCACCGCATCGCCCCGGTACGCGGGCAGCTCGACGCCGTCCCTGATCTCGGTCGCCATGGACCGCGGCTTGGCGAACTGGCCTGCCAACCGGCCGATCTTGACCACCGGCACGCTGGCTCCGTAGGTGAGCACGACCGCCATCTGCAGCAGGGTCTGCAGCTTGGCCCGGACCGCCGCGGCGGTCGATCCGGCGAATGTCTCCGCGCAGTCGCCGCCCTGGAGCAAGAACGCCTCCCCCCGCGCGACGGCGGCAAGCCGCTCGGTCAGCTGGTCACACTCGCCGGCGAAGACGAGCGGGGGCAGCTGCCTGAGCTGAGCGGTCACGGCGGCGAGACGGCCGGGATCCGGCCAGTCAGGCTGCTGGGCAGCCGGGCGCTTGCGCCAGCTCGCGAGCTCAGCCCCTGCGGGCGGGCCCTCCTCGCCGGACAGCCCGCCGAGCCCGGGCGCATGATCGAGCCAGCGCTCAGAGGGGGCGGTCGCCGTCATGCGGGCGAGGCAGGCGAAGCGGGCGGTACGGTCGGGGGGTTGTCACTGATCACGGCTCTAGCTAAGCGCAGAGCGGCCAGTGCTCAGGTACCAGGGTCTGATCTCGGCGTCTGGCCGGAGGCTCCGATGTGACGCAGCGGTCATCTTGCGGCCGGTCTGCGTTCGCGGTTCCCGGCGCGGGCAGTAACAATGGCAACATGGGTCTTGCGTCACTCGGCCGCGAGCGTGACCTCGTGCTGCTCGGATCGACCGGGTCCATCGGCACGCAGGCCGCCGACATCGTGCGGCGGAATCCTGGCCGGTTCCGCCTGACCGCGCTTGCCGCCGGCGGCGGTAAGCCTGACCTGCTGGCAAGCCAGGCGCTGGAGTTCGGCGTCGAGGTAGTGGCTGTCGCCAGCGAGCGCGCCGCCCCCGCGCTCAACGACGCGCTCCAGGCACGGGCTCGCGAATCCCGCCAGCCCGTTCCGAAGGTGCTTGCCGGGCCAGCCGCTGTCGCCGAGGTCGCTGCCTGGCCGTCTGATGTGGTGCTGAACGCCGTGACGGGCGCGGTCGGGCTCGCCGCGACGCTGGCCGCGCTCGATGCAGGGCGCTTGCTGGCGCTGGCCAACAAGGAGTCGCTGATCATGGGCGGTCACCTGGTGACCGAGCGGGCGGCTCCCGGCCAGATCGTTCCGGTTGACTCCGAGCACTCGGCGATCGCCCAGTGCCTGCGCAGCGGCCGCTCAGCCGAGGTGCGCAAGCTGGTCCTGACCGCCAGCGGCGGCCCGTTCCTGCACTGGACGCCGGAGCAAATGGCCAGCGCGACCCCGGCCCAGGCACTGGCGCACCCGACCTGGAACATGGGTCCAGTCATCACCATCAACTCGGCCACGCTGGTCAACAAGGGCCTCGAAGTGATCGAGGCCCACCTTCTGTTCGGAATAGGACTTGATGACATCGAGGTCGTCGTGCACCGCCAGTCGGTCATTCACTCCATGGTGGAATTTACCGACGGATCTACGATCGCCCAGGCGAGCCCGCCGGACATGCGGATTCCCATCGCGCACGCGCTGGCATGGCCGGAGCGGGTGGCGGGCGCAGCCAGCCCGGTCGACTGGACGAGCGCGCAATCGTGGACCTTCGAGCCGCTGGATGCAGGGGCATTCCCGGCCGTAGCCCTCGCGAGGTCGGCCGCCAAGGCGGCAGGCACCGTCCCGGCGGTCTTTAACGCCGCCAACGAGGAGTGCGTGGCGGCGTTCACCGACGGCCGCATCCCTTTCGCCGGGATCGTCGACACCATTGCCCGGGTAGTCTCTGATCACGGCAGTTCCGGCAACCGGATCGCCGGGCTGGATGACGTGCTCACGGCTGATGCCTGGGCACGCCGGCGGGCTCGTGAGCTCACGCAGGCAGGGGCCAGATGATCAGGCGCCGAGAGCGGCCCGGCATGGCGCGCGAACGTAGCCGGGAGGGAGAGTCGGCACGATGAGCTTCCTGATCGGCGTGCTCATCTTCGTGGTGGCCTTGCTGGTCTCCGTCATGCTGCACGAGGCCGGGCATTTCCTGACCGCCAAGGCCTTCGGCATGAAGGCGACGCAGTTCTTCGTGGGCTTCGGGTCGACGCTGTGGTCGATGCGCCGAGGCGAGACCGAGTACGGCATCAAGGCGCTCCCGCTCGGCGGATTCGTCAAGATCACCGGAATGAGCAGTATCGACGATGTGGACCCCGCCGACGAGCCGCGCTCGTTCCGCGCCAAGCCCGGGTGGCAGCGCGCGATCGTGCTCTCGGCCGGTTCCTTCATGCACTTCGTGATCGCCTTCGTACTGCTCTGGTTTCTCGCGGTCGGCGTGGGAATCGCCGGCCAGTCAGGGACCACGGTCAGCGTGCTGCGCTGCGTTCCGGCCAGCAAGCAGGCGACCTGCGCGCAGGGCGACCCGCGGTCACCTGCGGCGCTGGCCGGCTTGCGGTCCGGCGACAAGATCGTCGCCGTCGCCGGGCGACCGGTACACAACTGGACCCAGATCGGCGCCGCGATCAAGGCACACGCCGCTGGTTCCCCTGTGCCGTTCACGATTGAACGTGGCGGCCGGCAGATCACCAAGGACGTCAGCCTGGCCAGCGTGAGCTGGCGGAAGGGCGCGTTCCTCGGCGTCGCGCCGGTCGTGGTCTACAAGCGGGCCGGCCCGCTCCATGCGGTGTCGTACGCCGGATCGCAGTTCGGGAGCATCACGTCCCAGTCAGTCACCGCGCTGGGCCGGATACCGAAGGCCATCCCCTACCTGTTCTCCAAGAACCGGGCGAGCACCCCGGGCGGCTCGCCCAGCAGCGTGGTCGGCGCGGCCAACATCACCGGAGACGTGGTCGCTGCGAATATCGGCTGGCAGCAGAAGGTCTCGGCGGTCCTGCTGATCGTCATCGAGGTGAATATCTTCGTCGGGATATTCAACATGCTGCCGCTGCTGCCACTGGACGGCGGCCACCTCGCCGTCGTGCTGTTCGAGCGCGCGCGCGCCTGGATCGCCAGGCTCTTCCGCAGGCCTGATCCCGGCCAGGTCGACATCAAGCGGCTGATCCCGGTGAGCGTCGGGGTCTTCGCGCTGATCGTCACCTTCGCCCTGCTGCTGATCGCGGCCGACATCATCAACCCGCTGTCCCTGAGCCAGTGACCGGAACGAGGAGTCCGATGACCGTCAACCTAGGCCTGCCTGAGCTGCCGCCCGCGCCGCTGGCGCCTCGGCGGGTCTCCAGGCAGATCATGGTGGGCAAGGGTAAGCACGCCGTCGCTGTCGGCGGCGGCGCCCCTGTATCCGTGCAGTCGATGACGACGCCCCTGACCGCCGATGTCAACGCCACGCTGCAGCAGATCGCCGAGCTGACCGCGACGGGATGCCAGATAGTCAGGGTTGCCGTTCCCTCGCAGGATGACGCCGACGCGCTGCCCGCTATTGCCAGGAAGTCGCAGATCCCGGTGATCGCCGACATTCACTTCCAGCCGAAGTATGTCTTCGCCGCGATCGACGCCGGGTGCGGCGCGGTCCGGGTGAACCCGGGGAATATCAAGCAGTTCGACGACAAGGTCGGGGAGATCGCCAGGGCAGCTGCCGACGCCCAGGTGCCGATCAGGATCGGCGTCAACGCCGGCTCGCTGGACAAGCGCCTGCTGGCCAAGTACGGCAAGGCCACGCCCGAGGCGCTGGCAGAGTCAGCGCTGTGGGAGTGCTCGCTGTTCGAGGAGCACGGCTTCCGCGACATCAAGATCTCGGTGAAACACCACGACCCAGTCGTGATGATCAAGGCATACCGGCTGCTCGCGCAGCAATGCGACTACCCCCTGCATCTCGGCGTCACCGAGGCGGGACCGGCTTTCCAGGGCACGATCAAGTCCTCCGTGGCGTTTGGCGCGCTGCTCGCCGAGGGCATCGGGGACACCATTCGGGTATCGCTGTCCGCACCGCCGGTGGAGGAAGTCAAGGTCGGCGCCGCCATCCTGGAGTCGCTTGGCCTGCGCGACCGAGGGCTGGAGATCGTGTCCTGCCCGTCCTGCGGCCGTGCCCAGGTTGACGTCTACACCCTCGCCGACCAGGTGACTGCCGCCTTGGACGGCCTGGACGTCCCGCTCCGCGTCGCGGTGATGGGCTGCGTCGTCAATGGTCCAGGCGAGGCTAGGGAGGCTGACCTGGGCGTCGCATCGGGCAACGGCAAGGGCCAGATCTTCGTGCGCGGCGAGGTGATCGCCACCGTTCCCGAGTCTCAGATCGTCGAGCGGCTGATCGATGAGGCCATGAAGCTAGCGGCCGCGACACCGGCGGCCGATGGATGAACGAAGGCGCCTGACCATGAGGACACGGAGCCTGCTCGCCGGGGCGGCGCTCGCGCTGTTTGCCGTCGCCGGCTGCACGCAGGGCTCGCAGCCGCCGCCATCTCCTGGTCGCCAGGGCGGTGCTACAGGCGGCGCGCCAGGGTCTGCCCGTCAGGCTGGCTTGGTCTGGCATCCTTGCGGGAACTCGGATTCGCGTCTTCGGTGCGCGCGCCTGCGGGTGCCGCTGAATTACCACCGCCCTGATGGCCGGAAGATCACGCTGGCGCTGTCGGAGGTCCCGGCAACTGCCCCGCCGGGTCAGCGGAAGGGCGTCCTGCTCGTCAACCCGGGCGGCCCGGGCGGCAGCGGCCTCAGCCTCGCGCCTTTTGTGGCTCAGGGTCTCAGCTCGGCTGTGGCTGCCCGGTACGACATCGTGGGATTCGACACCAGGGGCGTGGGGGCGTCGCAACCAGCCCTGCACTGCGACCGGGCGTTCTTCGCCGGCGACCGCCCCAATTACATCCCGGCGAACGCGGCGGCCGAGCAGGTGCTCGTCGGGCGCGCGAGGGCGTACGCGGCCGCGTGCCAGCAGAAGTACGGCGGGTTGCTGCCGTACATGACCACGGCCAACATCGCCAGGGACATGGACCAGATCCGCGCCGCCATGGGGCAGGGCAAGCTGAGCTACCTCGGCTACTCCTACGGCACCTATATCGGCCAGGTCTACGCCACGCTGTTCCCGTCCCGGGTGCACCGCATGGTGCTTGACAGCATCGTGGACCCGACCGGCGTCTGGTACGGCGACAATATTGCCCAGGATTATGCGTTTCAGGGCAGGATGCGGGCGTTCTTCGGCTGGGCAGCCCGCTACAACCGGGTCTACCATCTCGGGACGACCGCTGCCCAGGTCAGCGCGTCCTGGTACGCGGCGCGGGCCAGGCTGGTCGCGCACCCGATCGCGCAGCCGAATGGCCTCAGCATCGGCCCTGATGAGTTCGACGACACCTTCGTGGTCGGCGGCTACGACGACGGCTACTGGCCCCAGCTGGCCCGCGCGGCGGCATCCTACCTGCATAGCGGCTCGACGGCGGCGCTGGTAACGATCTTCGACCAGGTCGGCAAGCAGAACGAGAACGAGTTCGCGGTCTACAACGCCGTTGAGTGCGCGGACGTTGCCTGGCCACAGAACTGGGCGAAGTGGGACTCCGACACCAGGAAGGTCTACCGGAAGGCCCCGTTCGAGGCCTGGGACAACACCTGGTTCAACGCGGCGTGCGCGTTCTGGCCGGTGCATGGCCCGGCCAAGCCGATGCGGATCGGCGCCCCCGGGCTGCCCGGCATCCTCATGCTCCAGGGCACGCTGGATGGCGCCACACCGTACGCGGGCGCCCAGAATGCGCACAGGCAGCTGCGGACCGCGAGGATGGTCGTGGTGCAAGGCGGCGGCAATCACGGGCAGTCGCTCGCCTTCCCAGCCAATACGTGCGTCAATGGCTATCTGAACCGGTACCTGGCTACCGGGGCGCTGCCGTCGAAGCCCGGCCTGGTCAATGCCACGTGCCCGGCGCTGCGTGACCCCACCCCCAGCGGCTGATACGGGCCTGTCTGTTGCCGTTACGCTAAAGGGGTGTTGCGCACCAGGGCCGGGCAAACATCCGCGCTCAGGCTTCTGACCGACCGCGATCGCGACGAGGCACTGGCCCTGTGCGATCGTGATCCCGTTGCGAACGTCTTCGTCAGCGCGCGAGTGCGCTCCAGCGGGCTAGACCCGATGCGACTCGGAGCGCAGGTCTGGGGCTTTCACGAGGCGGCCCGCCTGGTTTCGCTCTGCTACGTGGGCGCCAACATGGTCCCGGTCGAGGCCGCGCCCGCGGCGGTCACCGCGTTTGCCGACCGGGCGAGAAAGCAAGGGCGTCGGTGCTCGTCGATCGCCGGGCCAGCCGCCGTCGTCGATGACCTGTGGCGTCAGCTCGCACGGTTCTGGGACCGGCCACGTGAGATCAGGTACCGCCAGCCGCTGATGGCGATCGCCAGCGACCCGCTTGTGCAGCCCGATCCGGCCGTGCGCCTGGTGCGGCCGGCGGACGTGGGGATCCTGCTGCCCGCGAGCGTGGCCATGTTCACTGAGGAAGTCGGTGTCTCGCCGATCGGTGCAGACGGCGGCGGCGCCTATCGCGCCAGGGTCAGCGAGCTCGTCGCCAGCGGGCGCTCGCTGGCCAAGATCGAGGACGGGAAAATCGTCTTCAAGGCCGAGATCGGAGCCGTGACGCCGCAGGTCTGCCAGGTCCAGGGCGTCTGGGTGCCGCCTCAGCTGCGCGGCCGCGGGCACGCCGCCCGGGGGATGGCGGCCGTCGTGGCCTTCGCGCGGCATACCATCGCGCCCGTGGTCAGCCTCTACGTGAACGACTTCAATACGCCGGCCAGGGCGGCCTACCGGCGAGTCGGTTTCGCCGAGGTTGGCACGTTCATGTCCGTGCTGTTCTAGCAATATTCGCGTGACCCCTGGCGGTCCCGGTGCTAAGCTCCTTTGCCCTTGCGCCCATTTCCCCACCGCCATCGAGGAGTTGCGCCATGGCTTCGGCCATCGAAGACGACGCTGGCGCTGACCTGGTGCTGGCAGCCGAGCGAGACCATCTGGCGAGCTCGCGCGAGTTTCTGCGACTCATGCGCGAGGACGTGCTCTCGCTGCCGGCGCTGGCAGGCGACCGGGTATCGCAAGAATATCTGAAGGCCGACCTGTACCGCCGGGCCCAGTCGCTGCGGGACCTGCCTGACACGCCGCTGTTCTTCGGCCGGCTGGACTACTCGCCTGGGCAGCTCGGACCTGGCACGAGGGCCGAGCAGGGCGAGGGCGCGGACAATACCGGGCAGCCGCCGGGCGAGCGATTCCATATCGGGCGTCGGCACGTGCACGATCCGCGTGGCCACCCAGCTGTGATCGACTGGCGGGCGCCGGTGTCCAGGCCGTTCTACCGGGCCAGCCAGGCCGACCCGATGGGCCTGTCCAGACGCCGGAGGTTCGGGTTCAGCGGCGGGGAATTGACCGCATTCGAGGACGAGGTATTCAGCCCCGCGCCGGCGCCGGTCCGGCCAAGCGGACAATCCGCGCCCGGCCAGGTTCCGCTCAGCCGGATCATGATTGACGAAATCGAACGGCCGCGATCGGGGGCGATGCGCGACATCGTCGCCACGATCCAGCCGGAGCAGGACGATATCGTGCGCGCGAACGCCGCCGAGTCGGTCTGCGTGCAGGGCGCCCCTGGAACGGGGAAGACGGCTGTGGGGCTGCACCGGGTGGCTTATCTGCTCTACGCCCACCGGGAGCGGATGAGCCGGGGCGGTGTGCTGGTGCTTGGCCCGAACCGGGCCTTTCTTAGCTATATCCGCAACGTCCTGCCCGCGCTCGGCGAGTTCGACGCCGAGCAAACATCGGTCACCGAGATGATCTCGGCTGTGCCCGTCGGAGGAACGGACGGAGAGGAGGCGGCGCGGCTCAAAGGCGACACCCGGATGGTCGAGGTGCTGCACGCGGCGCTGTGGGACCGGGTCGGCGAGCCTGCCGAGGCGATCATCGTGTCGCGGGGCGCACGCCGGTGGCGGGTGCCGGCAGCGCGGATCGCGGAGCTCGTCGCCGAGTTGCGGGAACGCGGCGTTCGGTACGGAACCGGCCGTGACATGCTCTCGCACCGGATCGCGCACGTCATCCTCAGCCAGATGGAAGTCGCTGGCGAGACCTGCGACGACAGGACGCACGAGGCCGTCCGCCGGACTAGCCAGGTCAGGGCCGCTGTGAACTCGATCTGGCCGAAGGCAGATCCGGTCCGGGTGGTATTCGGGCTCCTCTCCGATGCTGCCGTGCTCAGGCAGGCCGCCGATGGCCTGCTCAGCCCGGCCGAGCAGGCTGCGATCTCCTGGCCGCGCCCGCCGCGCGGCCCGGGCACCGCGCGCTGGTCAGCCGCCGATGCGGTGCTGATCGACGAGGTCACGGACATGATCGAGCGGACGCCCAGCCTCGCCCACGTCGTTGTCGACGAGGCCCAGGACCTGTCGGCGATGGCGACCCGGGCGATCGGCAGGCGGTGCACCACGGGGTCGGTAACCGTGCTCGGCGATATCGCGCAGGGAACCACGCCCTGGGCCACCCCGAGCTGGGAGCGGCTGCTTGCTCACCTCGGCAAGCCGGAGGCGACGCTGGAGGTACTCACGACCGGTTACCGGGTGCCGCGTCAGATACTCGACTTCGCCAGCCGGCTGCTCGGGCAGATCGCGCCGGAACTCGCTCCTGCGATGTCCGTGCGCCAGGATCCTGGCTCACTCGCCGTCACTGAGGTGCGCGCGACCGGCTTGGCCGCCGCGGTGTCGGACGCCTGCGCCGACGCGCTTACCAGGCGCGGGTCGATCGCGGTGATTACCTCGGATGCGGAAACGGCGGAAGTTGCCGCGATGCTGAGCCGTTCTGGCCTGCCGCACGTGATTCTCGACGGCGACACGGGCGACAGCCAGCTGGTTGTCCTTCCGGTCAGCCTCGCCAAAGGCCTCGAATTCGACCACGTCATAGTCGTCGAGCCGAGCAGGATAGCGGCAGCCGGGGCGCGCGGCCTGCAACGGCTGTATGTCGCGCTCACCAGGGCCGTATCGCGGCTGACCGTCCTGCACACCGAACCGCTGCCCGAGTCGCTGTGGGCGCGATCCTCGCCGCCTGGAGCGCCCGAAACTGCCCGCGCGCTGGATCGCCGGCGCTGAGCGCCGGTCTCGCGCCCTCCTAATTTCTCGGCACTGGCCAGGCCGTGCTGGTCAGGGCGTGACCAGCCCGACCCGGTAGGTCACATGGGTGGCCTCAGGGGTATATCGACCAGGCCGGTCCGCAGCGCCTGCTGGACGATCGACGCACCGCCCATCACGTGGACCCGCTTGTCGCCGGCGGC
>WNFL01311479.1_pt1 | contig 22043 bp, 18 predicted proteins | sample 5400361 | NCBI WGS metagenome assembly WNFL01 (sample SAMN13153351, study PRJNA577476) | soil metagenome | isolation source: 40 cm soil on Douglas fir-dominated hillslope | place: USA:California | collected 2013-09-17
CGTAGTGCGCCAGCTGCAATATCGCATTGCGGGCGCTGATGCCGAACACAGTCACCAGTCCCACGAGCGTACCCAGGGAGATGCCGATGCCGGTCGCCGCAATCGCAAGCACGCCGCCGATCAGGCTGAAGGGCAGATTGATCATCACCAGCCAGCTATTGGCGCGCCATCGAAACGCGACGAACAGCACCATGAGGATCACGGCCAGCGCGAGGCCGGAATAAAGCGCAAGCTCGTTGCGCGTGCGATTCTCCGCGTCGGCCGCGCCCGTGAACTCGATGAAAAAGCCGGCGGGCAGAGCCACGGCCGCCGCAATTCGTTGCTTGGCGTCGAGGACGGCCGCTTGCAGTCCCCGGCCGCTGACATTGAAAGTCACGGTGACGCGGCGCTGGCCGCCGTCGTGCTCGATGCTGTAGCGATCGGCCGTGGGCGTCAGGCGCGCCAGATGCGACAGAGGCACCTCGCCGAGCGGCCCCGCGATCATCAGCTTGTCGAGCTGCTCCGGCCGATGCCGCAGCGTATCCGGGATCAGCAGGACGGTGTCGACGGTGCGGGTCCCGTTGAACGCCTGTCCGAGGGTCTCTCCCGCGAAAGCCGATTGAATCGGCCCGATCACGTCTTGCGTCCGCAGCCCCATGGCGGCCAGGGCCTGCGGTTCGAGTTCGATCGCAATGGTGGGGGTGCCGCTTTGTCGTTTGAACTGCAGATCCACCAATCCCGGTTCCTTGCCAAGCGCAGCCACGATCTGATTCCCGATGTTGTCGAGGGTATCCAAATCTTCGCCGAACACCTTGATGGCGACTTGCGCCGTGCCGCCGGTCAGGCTTTCACTGATGCGGTCGCCGAGGAACGTCACCACCTCGCTCTGGATGCCGGGATACTTCTTCAGTATCGCGCGCAATTCGTCCTGGGCCTGGGCTTCGTCCACCGACGCGTCCGCTTTGAGTTCGACGTGAAACTCGCTTTGATGCGGTCCCCAGGTATCCTCGCCCAGTTCCGCGCGCCCCACTTGCTGTTCGATGGTAGCCACATAGGGCAGCCGCAGCACGTCGGCCGAAACTCGCTTGCCGAGCCCGAGCATCTCCTGCAGCGACGTGCCGGGTATGGAACTTATCACCTGCATCACGAAGTGGCCTTCGCGAAATTCAGGCATGAACGTTCCGCCGAGAAACGGCACGGCCGCGACGGCGGCCGCGCAGCATGCGATCACCACGGCGCCGACCAGCTTGAGATGATCCTCGACCCACTGCACCGCCCTGACTTGCCGCTTTTTCATCCACGACAGCCAGCGGGATTCGGAGTGCGCAGCGCCGTCCCGCAGCAAAAGCGCACACATGGCCGGGGTTGCCGTCATCGCCACGAGCAACGAAGCCGTTACCGCGAGAATGAACGCGAGCGCCAAGGGCCCTACGAAGTGGCCCTGAACGCTGGAGGTGAAGAGTTCCGGCAGAAAGACCGCGATCACGACCAGAGTTGCGTAGATGACCGGTCCCCGCACTTCGAGCGACGCTTCTCGAATGACGTCCAGCCGGGGCAGCGGGCTCGACGACAAGGCATTCGCCCGCATGCGCCGCAGGATGTTCTCGATGCCGACGATGGCGTCGTCGACCAATACGCCGAGCGCGACGGCGAAGCCTCCCAAGGTCATGGTGTTCAGCGTGTGCCCCATGCGGTCGAGCACGATCACGGCCGCCAGCAGAGACAGCGGAATCGCCGTGAATGCGATCAGCGCCGCGCGCACGTCGCGCAGGAATAAATAGAGCACCGCGAGGATCAGCACCGCGGCAATCACCAACGAGTGTTCGAGATCCCCGAGAGCCCGTTCGATAAAATTCGCCGGGCGGTGCAGGGCGGGGTACACGGTGATGCCCTGGGCCTTCAAGGCGGGCTTCAGGCTGTCGAGCGCTTGTTCGAGCGCCAACGTGGTCGACAAGGTATTGGCGCCGAACTGACTCGCGAGCGACAGCATGACGCCCGGTTTGCCCATGATGAGAGCGTCGCCCGACCGCAGCCCCGGAGCCTCCTTGACCTCCGCCACGTCGCGCACCAGGACCGGCACGTTATTGCGAACGGCGATGACTGCCTGCCCGATGGCGGCCAAATCCGGTTTCGGCGTGGGCGATCTCAGCAACACGCGTTGCGCGGCCAAGTCGATGAACCCCGCGCCATGCAGCGCCAGGGCTCCGCGCGCGGCATCGGCCACGTCGACCAGCGTCACGTGATAACTCGACAGCTTATTCGGGTCGGGCTGGATCTGAATCTGCCGAACGTCGCCGCCGAACACGAGGACGTGCGCGACGCCGGGAACGGCGAGCAATCGGGGTTTGATCACCCAGTCGGCGGCATCGCGCAATGCATAGCCGCTGGCCGTGTCCGACACCAATCCGATCTTGAGCAAATCCATCGTGCTCGATACCAGCGGCGAGAGCTTCGGCGTCGCCACCCCGGTGGGCAAGGTGGTTCCAATCTCGGACAATCGTTCGGAAATTCCCTGGCGCGCGAGGTGAACGTCCAACTTATCGGTGAACGTGACTGTCACCACCGATAGGCCGGGTATCGATTCGGAACGGAGCGTGGCCAACCCCGCGGCGCCGTTGACGGCGCTCTCGATTCGTTTGGTGACCAGTTCCTCGACTTGTTCCGGTGCGAATCCCGGAGCCTCGGTTTGAATGTCGACCTGCGAGGGAACGAATTCCGGGAACACGTCGAGCGGCGCCTGCATGACACCCCAGCAGCCCAGCAACAAAGCCAGTACGGACAGCGCCGTGACGCTGCCGAAATGACGTACGCACAGGGATACCAGCCCCCGCATGACCTATTCCGCTTCCGTGCTGGGATTGGTCTGGCGCGCCAGCAGCAAGCCCTGGCCCAAGGTGACGATCAGATCGCCGGGTTTGATCGAGTCTCTGACGAAATATCCGTCGGCCATCGGCTTGCTGATGTCGACAGCAGAGCGCGAGAAGACGCCGGGTTCCCGCTCGACAAAACACCAGTACTTGCCGTCGATGACGACGATGGCGGTGGGGGGCACCAGTATGCCGGATTCGGCCCGCTCGGCGTTGTCGCCGGCTGCCCATACCAAGACCCGCTCGCCTTCCCCCACGTCGGTGTGCTGTAGCACCGCGAAGAAGCTGCGCCCCGGTATGCTGGAGTCGAACGGAGCATCCCAAACCGGCCGCGCCGTCCCTCTCTCGCCGATGGTTGCCGCATCGAGGCGCGCGACGCGCAAGCTGTTCGGAGCGGCTCCGCTCACCACGCCGAGCGGAAAGGTGACGCGAAGCAATTTGACCTGACCCTCGGCGAGTTCGGTGAGCGTCTTGCTGTCGTTCTGCCCTGCCCAAGGAGGCCGCTGACCGAACATCGCCGACGACTTGGCTTCGGCGAGCCGAAGTGCCGCGGCGTCCACCGTCGCCTGGCGCGCCGCGCTTTCGCGCGCCTCGGCGCTCTGCGCGCCCGGGGTGCCGTCGAGGCGCGCAATGCGTGCCAGCGCGGCCTCGCTCAGGCGCACTCCTGCCTGTGCGGTGGCCACATCGGCGACCGCCTGAGCAATCGCGTCGTGACTCATCACCACGCCGAATCCCTGCTTCGCGGCGACGTACTGGACGGGCGCCGCGGCGGCGGTCGTGATGCCGAGTTTCTCGATTTCTTCCGTGGTCAGCTTGACCTCGCCCGTGCCCGCCTCCTCTTTTTCGCCGGCGGCGCCTTTTTCTTCGGGCGCCTCTTTGGCGGCCTCCGCCGCCGGCTGTTGCTTGCCGCAGGCGCCAAGAAGCGTCAGGCTCAACAGAGCCACCAGGGATAGTTGCCGCACGGAGAGTTGTTGCATGGGTATCACAATTGTTTTTGCGAGAGTGTCGGATACTGCCAGCCGCCGCCCAACGCCTTGCACAGGCCGAGCAGCGCCTGAAGTCGAGCGAGCTTGTATTGGCTGAGCTGATCGCGAGCGGCGAACAGCGTGCGTTGTGATTCGAGCACAGCCAGGTACTCCCCGGCGCCTTCGCGAAATCGCATTTGCGTGCCTTGGAAGGCGCGCTCGCTCTGATCGACATTTCGCTGCTGGGGCTCTTTCTGCAGCTCGAGGTAATGGATGGCCGCGAGCGCCTTCTCCACGTCGACGAGCGCCGAGAGAATCGAACTCTGGTAATTGGCCACCAGTTCCTCCTGCTTTGCCGTCGCTTCCTGGATGACGGCGCGGCGGCGTCCGGCGTCGAATATGGTTTGCACCAGCGATGCGCCCGCGGTGAGCGACCAGCCCGTTCCCGCCAGAACGTTGACCGCGGCGTTCACGGCGGGATTTGCCACGCCCCCGGTCGCCGTCAAGCTCAGCGACGGAAACAATGCTGCGCGCGCCACGATCAAGTCGGCATGCGCCGCCTGCAAGTTGTACTCGCTGGTGATCAGGTCCGGCCGCCGCCGCAGCAGCTCAGAGGGCAGGCCGGCGGCTAGGGGTGGTTCGGCCAATGCATCCAAGCGGTCCGCCGCCACCGTAAACCCTTCGGGCGCACGGCCGACGAGCAGCGCCAGCGCCGCGAGCGCCTCGACTTCCTGCTGCTGCAGTTGAGGGACGATCAACTCGGAGCTCGCGACCGCGGCGCGCTGCGCGGCAAGTTCCGCCTCGCCGACGCTGCCGGCATCGTGCCGGGCTTCGGTGAAGCGCAGGACGCTCCGAGCGGCATCGAGGTTCAGGCGGGCGAGCGCAATTCGCTCACGCAGCGACAGAACTTCGAAATAGCTGGTTGCAACGGCGTTCGACAACGTGATCCGCACGGTTGCGAAATCCGAGCGGCTGGCATTGACCAATGCGTTGGCGGAATTGCTCGCCGCGCGATTCTTGCCCCAAAAGTCGATTTCGTAACTGGCCGACAACACCGCGGACCAGTCCAGTTCATGCGCCGTGGTGCCGTGCGTTCCTCCGGCGAATTGCGTGCCGGAGCCGTTGGCGTCGACTTGCGGCAATAGCGCTGCGCCGGCCTGCCGTGCCCGGGCATCGGCTTGCTTCACCCGTGCGGCAGCGGCAGCGACATCGAGACTGTTGTCCTGAGCGAGCGCAACCAATGAATCGAGTTCCTGGCTCGCGAAGCCGTGATACCAAGTCCCATCCGGCCACGGCGCGTCGCCGCTCGCGGTCTGTTCGAAGGCCGGCGGGACAACCGGCGCGGCGGGCTTCACCGCCTGCAACGCACAAGAGCTGCACGCAAAGCCGATCGACATTGCAAGAATCGATATTCGACGCACAGCACCTGACCTTACATGAAAGCCGTTCGAAACTAGCACGCGTGGCGGCCACAGTTTTTTGTAAATTTGTAAGATTCTACCGCACCTGACGCCATGCGTTCGTCCCTGCGGTGGCGTAATCTCCGGGGCAATGAACATCTTGCTGGTGGAAGACGACCTCGAACTGGCGCGATCGATCAACGATCATTTTCGCGAACATGGGTTTGCTGTCCGGCATTGCGCCGACGGCATCAGCGGGCTCTCGAGCGCGTGCGAGTCCGAGTTCCAGGTCATCATTTTGGACCGCATGCTGCCCCGGCTCGACGGCTTGAGTTTCGTCAGGCAATTGCGGGCGCGGGCGGTGACGACGCCGGTGATCTACCTCACCACCATGAGCGGAATCGACGATCGTGTGGAAGGACTGGAAGCGGGCGGCGACGACTACTTGGTCAAGCCGTTCGCCTTCGCGGAGCTGCTGGCTCGCGTCAGGGTGCTGTCGCGGCGGCCCGGCAACTCCCAAGAACCGGCGATTCGCTTGAGCTTGGGATCGATCGAGCTGGATCTCTTGAAGCGAACCGTGTTGCGCTCGGGAAAGAACATCGAACTGTTGCCGCAAGAGTTCCGCTTGCTGGAGTATTTCGTGCGCAACCCGGATCGGGTGCTCACGCGGCGCATGTTGCTGGAGAACGTGTGGGGCATCCATTTCGATCCGCAGACCAGCGTCGTCGAAAGCCACATCAGCCGGCTGCGCGGGAAAGTCAATCATGGCTTCGAATTCGACGTGATTCAGACGGTTCGCGGTACCGGATATAGATTCCTTGCGCCCAACTAGAGTATTCAAGACCGAAAGTTTCCGCTCGGCGGCGCTGTTCGCGACTCTGTTTCTGATTCTGTCCTGGTTTTTGCTCGGCGTCGTGTATTGGATCGTGAACGATACCCAGACCGCGGCGCTGGTCGGCGCAATCGACGCGGACATCAACACCATCAAAAACGGCTACCGCGGGGAGGGCCTGCCGGAGGCCATCGAAGTCGTGCACCAGCGGCTCGGCGCGGGCAAATATTCGGGCGAGGATCTGCCGGGCGGGTATATCTTGATACGCGACGCCGCGAGCGGCGAGACCGAAGGCAATCTGCAGCTCGAGGAGTTCAAACAGGGTCTGTTCAGCGTTGCCGCGCCGCGCCGTCAAAAGCACCGCTCCACGGCGACTGTGCTCGGCCGCGGCGTGTACATTGCCGACGGCATCTATCTGTTCGTCGGCCGCGACACCGGTCAGATCGCGGCCACCCGCGTGCGGATACTCAAGGCGTTTGCGTGGATCGAAGGGGTGGCCGTCGTGCTCGCCGGGTTGGGGGGGATTTTCTTCAGCGTGCAATTCATGCGGCGCGTCGATGCGATCACGCGTACCTGTCAGGCGATCATCGCGGGAAAATTCAGCGATCGCATCCCGCTTCGCGGCAGCGGCGATGAATTGGACACGCTGTCCGCCGCCATCAACGACATGCTGGATCGAATCTCCACGCTCCTAGACAACCTGCGGCAGGTGTCGAGCGATGTTGCGCATGACCTGCGCACCCCGCTGACGCATTTGCGCAACCGCCTCGAGGAGGCGCGCCAGAGATCGGTCACGACCGACGACTATGCCGCGGTGGTATCGCGGGCGATAGACGATACCGATCATCTGCTGGTGATATTTTCCGCTCTGCTGCGTATCTCGCAAATCGAATCGGGATCGCGTCTGGCGGCGTTTTCGTCGCTGTCGCTGACGGATCTGCTGGAGAAAATCTGCGAAATGTACGGGCCTGTGGCCGAGGATGAACACCATGTGCTGGTGCACGACCTCCAAAAGGACGTGCGGATTCGCGGCGACGCTGAATTGCTGACGCAAATGTTCAGCAACTTGATCGAGAATGCGATTCGGCACACTCCCTCGGGCACCCGGATCCTGATCCGTCTCCGCGTGTCGGGGGACGCCGTGGTGGCCTCGGTCGAAGACGACGGTCCCGGAATTCCGGCCGGTGAACACGCCAAGGTGTTTCGCCGCTTCTACCGGCTCACCAGCAGCCGATCGACGCCCGGCTACGGCCTGGGTCTCGCCATGGTTGGCGCAATCGCCAATTTGCACAATGCAAAGATCGCGCTGAACGACAATCACCCGGGCCTGCGCTGCGAGATCACGGTCGCCGATCGCGGCCGAGCGTGATTGCCGCTGCCGGGACCAGCCGCCGTCCGCCGCAGACGATCAGGCTGCGCCCGAGACGGTACGCGCCGGGTGTTCATGGTGTAGGATCTCCGGGCATACCTATGGAGCCGTCGATGCACCCACCGGTGATGACTGGATTCCTCGTTATCCTCGCGGTTTCGGGCTGTGCCTCGATGAAGGCGCCTTCGCCCAGTGCGGAGCGCGAGGTCACGCCAGCCGCTGTGCCGCCGGCCTCTGCAGCGCAACCCGTCGCGCCGCCGACGGCTGCACCCCGGAGCGAGCCCGAGCCGGCCAACGACAGTTCCGACCAGAATTCGGCGCCGGCCGATGTTCCCGGCACCGCGGCCGCAGCCGGGGCCGGGGCTCCATCATCCGTGAACCCGCCGAAGCGCTCGAGTCCCGCGAAAACGACATCGACCCCCGGCACTCGTCCGGCCAAACAGACCGGCGCCGCGGCGGCGCAGTCTCGGCCGTCGGTCGTACCGGCGGCGCCCACAGCGGCGGCGGCTGCGGCGGCACCTGCGGCGGCAGCGACACCGATCCCCGCGACGGCCTCATCGCCGACGCTCAATCTGGCGGACTTGGAACAGCGCCTGCGCGAAACCCGCGCCATCGGCGTGTTCACGAAACTTTCGCTCAAGAATCAGGTTGACGATCTGCTCAATGCGTTTCGGGCCCTCTATCGAGGACCCGACAAGCATCCGCCCGCGGAATTGCGGCAGCGCTACGATCTGCTGCTGATCAAGGTGCTGACTTTGCTTCAGGATGGCGATCCGCCGCTCGCGGCGGCAATCGCATCTTCGCGCGAGGCGATATGGAGCATTCTCGCGGATCCCCAAAAATTCGCAACAATCTAGGATCTCCAGGAGACAACATGGCACCGCGCATTCCCGCTCTCACGCTGACCGTCATCATTCTGCTGGGCGGCGCGCCTCTGTGCGCCGCCGATGACGCATCGCTCGGCAAGGATCTCAAGGCGACGATCGCCCTGCAGGGGATGCCCTGCGATCGGCTGGTCGAAGCGAAACGAAATGCAGACAGCGACTATACGGCCTCATGCAAGGACGGCAATCGCTACCACGTGTACGTGAACGCACAAGGGCGGGTGATCGTGCAGAAACTGTAGCCCGCCGGGCCGCATTCGTGACTGCGTGCGTCCGCCCGTCGAGTGAGTTCCCGGCCTAGGAAGTCTTATGCCGTTGTTCGAAAGCACCCTGGTTCTGCTGGCCATTGCCGTGGTGTTGCTGCAAGCCGCGCGGCGCTTGCGCGTGCCCTATCCGGCCATGCTGGCGCTCGCCGGCGGTTGTGTGGCGGCATTGCCCTTCGTGCCGCACTTGAGCATCGAACCGCGCCTGGCGCTGGCCTTGTTCGTGGCGCCGGCCGTCATGGACACCGCCTTCGACATGCCGCCGCGAGAGATGCTGCGCATTTGGCTGCCGCTCACTTCGCTCGCCGTGGTGCTGGTATTGCTGACGACGGCCGCCGTCGCCTGGGTGGGGTGGGCGATCGCGGGTTTGCCGTTGGCGGCGGCGGTGGCGCTCGGCGCCATCGTCGCACCGCCGGATGCCGCGGCGGCCGCCACCGTGCTGCGGGAGTTCAACTTGCCGCGCCGTACGATGGCGGTCTTGCAGGGTGAAAGTTTGCTGAACGACGCCGTTGCGCTGCTCGCATTCGGCTTCGCGGTGAGCGCGGCGGTGTTGCCCGGCAATGCGTCGAGCGCGCTGCTGCCGCGGCTGCTCATCGCCGTGCCGGGAGGCGCACTGCTCGGTGTGGCATCGGGATTGCTGGGAATACGCGTGATCCGCAAGGTGGCGGGTACATTGTCATCCATCATCGTGCAGTTCCTGCTGACGTTCGGTACCTGGATTCTGGCCGAACGATTGTCGTTGTCGCCCATCGTCGCCGTGGTCGCGGCGGCGGCGGTGGCCGCGCACTACATGCCGGCGCGAACCAGCGCACGTGACCGCGTCAACTCTTATGCCGTTTGGGCAGCCGTGGTCTTCGTGCTCAACGTCCTCGCGTTCCTGTTGATGGGTCTGCAGGCGCGCGTCATCTTGAATCAACTGCCGGCCGATGCGCTCCGGCACGCGCTGATCTTTGCGGCCATCGTGTTGGGTGTCGTGATCGGCGTGCGTTTTCTCTGGGTGATGACCTACGGCATGGTGGTGCGGTTCTTCCGGTCGTTTTTCGAACGCCGCGATATGGGCGCATCGGTGCCGCCGGCGCGCATCGGGGTGCTGGTCTCATGGTGCGGAATGCGCGGCCTGGTGACGCTCGCCACCGCTTTCGCGTTGCCGCAGGAGTTTCCCGGGCGCAATGTGATCGTGCTCAGCGCCTTCACCGTCGTGCTCGGCACGCTCATCATCCAGGGATTCACCATCCGTCCGCTGATCGCCTTGCTGCGCATCGCGCCCGATCACTCGCTCGCACGCGAGGTGGCCGAGGCACGCAGGGCCATGCTCGATGCCGCGCTCAGCGAATTGGAAGGCTATACGGGCGAGGCCGCCGATGCCCTGCGCGGCGAGTACGGGGCCGCCCGCGTGGCGGGCGGCGACCCGACGCGAACTGCCACTCAATACGATGATTTACGCATGCTGGCCGTCGCCGCGGAACGGCGTCTGCTGGTCGAATGGCGGCGACGCGGCCGAATCTTCGACGACACCTATCACCTGCTCGAAGACGAACTCGACCGCGCCGAGCTGCACGCCGCCGCGCTCGGCACGACGTCGCTGGAGGGCTGAGCGATCGGACGGTGCTGTTAAAGCCAGGGTTTCGCAAGGCACCGCTGCGGATCGCGGAGCTCAACGTGCATACGAAATGCGATAGATGACATTGGCGCCGTCGTCGCTCAGCAGCAGCGATCCGTCCTTGAGTTCGGTGGTTGCGACCGGTCGCCCCCACACGTTGCCGTTGTCGGCGATGAAGCCGGTCAAGAAGTCTTCATAGTCGCCTACCGGTTGATCGTTCTTCATGTGCACGCGCACCAGCTTGTAGCCTGTGCGAAGGCTGCGATTCCAGGAGCCGTGGAACGCGACCAGGGCATCGCCCACGAAGCTTGCGGGAAATGCGGATTTTCCGGTGTTCGGCGTGTAAAAAGTCATGGTGAGGGAAGCCGAATGGGCCTGGTAAAGCACGTCCGGCAGCAGCGCCTTGCCGCGCAGGTCCGGCCGGTCGCCCTTCAATCGAGGGTCTTCGTTCGAACCCAGGTAGTACCACGGCCATCCGTAATAACCGCCGCTCCGGACTCGGGTGGAATAGTCGGGCACCAGATCGTCGCCGAGCGCATCGCGTTCATTGGTCGTGCACCACAGCGCGCCCGACACCGGCTGCACGGTGAGACCCACGCAGTTACGCAGGCCCGTGGCGTAGATCTTCGCAGCGGCGGGAGCGGCCGCATCGAACACCAATACGGCCGCTCGATCGGTCTCCCGATCCCAAGCGGCGCCGAGGCCATGCTCGTTGTCCCACGCCTTGATCTCGTCCGGCGTCTTCTTGGACATCGAATCGGCGACATTGGATGCGGAACCCACCGACACGAACAGCTGCGTCCCGTCAGGCGAGAAGGCAATATCCCGGGTGGAATGGCCTGCGCCGCTGGGCAACTGTGGTATCACTGTCTGCGCCCCGCCGTTGGGCTTTACATCGCCGACGCGATACGCGTAGCGCGTCACTCGATTTGTTTCGGCAACGTACAGCCATTGTGGATGGTCGGCGTTCGGATAGAACGCGAGGCCAAACGGCTGCTGGAGCCCCTTCAAGTAAACATCCGTGGCCGCCGCACGCGTCCCGTCGGGAGTCGGATGCAGCACGGAAATGCGCCCGCCAACGGTCTCGCTGATCAAGATATCGCCGTTCGCAGCGACCAGCATCTTGCGAGGACCCTGGAGATTGGCAGCGAAGGGCTCGATATGAAATCCCGGCGGCAATGCGAACGCCGCATTCACCGGTCGCGCAATCAGCTTGGGTCCATTGCGAGTCGAGGGAGTGGCAAAAGGTGCGGGCAGGGTGGCAAGGTCGATGCGATGTGAGCGCCCGGGGGCGTCCAGCCTATAATCCGCGGATAGCCGGCTGGCGGCCGGCACCGGGATGCTCGATACGCCGCCGGGCGCCGCGGCGTCGGCGGCGGATTGGGTGCGCACCAGACTTTGGAAATAGGCGATCAGATTGCCGCGATCCGACTCGTTCGGCACGGCGACGACCATGGCGGAGCCGGGTACAACCGTCGTCGGCGACGCCAGAAATCGACCCAGGGTCGGCGCGTCCCAGGTCAAATTCGCGGCAACGAGTGCTCCGGTGTACGAGAACGCTGCATCGCTTGCCGCATGCCGCCCGAATACCCCGACGAGAGAGGGCCCCTGCGCGCCGCCGTTGTCTCCGGGTTCCGCCGAATGGCAGATACTGCATTGTTGCGCGAACACTGTTTTTCCGGCGGTCGCATCGGCCCCGAGTACGGGGGCGCTTGCGGCGAGAAGCCCCAAACCGGCGACGGACCATGCCGCCACGAACGTTCCTCTCATTCCTGCCTCCTCGCCGGCGTCGCCCCGCACGCCTCGACGGACCGTGCTTCGGGATTTAACGTAGACAAACCGCGGGCCCCGAGGTTGCGTGAAATTACTCATCACACTGCGCGCGTTCCCAACTTTGGCGCGACGATTGGAGTATTCGCTGAGTTGCCTCGGCCGCGTGTTTGGACCCACGCATGCAATCCCACGGCACAGAGCACGATCGGTAAACCGAGGAGAGTATTTGAAGAGAATGACTCCTTGCCGAGCCACCAACCCACGAACAGAGCAACCGGCGGGTTGACGTAGGCATACGTCGCGGCAAGGGTCGGTGAGACTTGCTCAACGACGAAACGGTAGGCCGAGAATGCGATCAAGGAGCCGAACACGACGAGATAGGTCCAAGCCCACCAGACGCGCGGGGAGTGCGGCAATGTCCAGTGCTCGCCGAGCAATACGCTCAACATGAGCGCCAACACGCCCGCTGCGAGCATCTCGGCTCCGAAGCCGGTGGGTCCCTGAGGAATATCGACGCGGCGAGTCAAGACGGTGCCCAGCGACCAGCACGCCGTGCCGAGCAGGATGACGAGCGTTCCGACCATGCTTCCTTGAAGATCCCGCCCCATCAACATCACGGCGGCGCCGACGCCGCCCAGAGCGATTGCCCCCCATTCCATGCGGCGCGGCCACTGGCCGAAGGCCCCGGACCATAGCGCCGTCGCGAGCGGCATGATGCTGATGAGCGCCACGGTGGCACCCGAGCTCACCCAGTGTTCCGCGACGGCGACGCCGCCGTTCCCGACGACGAGCATGAGAAATCCCAGCAGGGCGGCTCCCCGCCACTGTCTGTACGTGGGCATGGGTCGGCCGCGAAATGCCTGCCAGGCCACCAATAATCCTCCTGCCACGAGGAAGCGCGAGCCGACGAGAAAGAAAGGTGGTGTACCTTCGATGCCTACCTTGATGGCGAAGTACGTGGTGCCCCAGATGACGTAGACCACCAACAAACAACCAGCGATGAGCCAGCCGGACGGCGTTGGCGAGCTGTGCTCGTGCGAGCTTGGCAACATATCTCTTGGATCTCTCCTATCGTCTCATCAAACGCGGGGCGGTCAGTAGCCACCCATCATAGCGGCGGCGTATCCATCATATCCAACGGACATGCCCATAGAACGAAGTGTTGTTGGTAGCATCCGCCGCACGAGGTATCGTGGCTTCAGGGCACCGCGCGCCGCGAACGACACGAGCTGATTGTTCCCCATGTCCAATTGTTCCGCGTTCACGGTCCGCGGATGCCCACCAGAATCCTTGGGTTTCACCGCGCAGGCCGCGATGCCTCTTTCTTGTAGGATTTGAGAATCGACGCCAACAGGCCGGGAAAACGCGTGTCCAATTCCGCGGCGCGGACGCGGCTCGTGAGATCCACGCCCCGGCGTTCGCTCACGATCAAGCCCGCTTCTCGAAGAATGCGGTAGTGCTGCGAGCAAGTCGATTTCGGCATGGCGAGTTTCAACTTCAGCGTCGTCTCCCTGCAATTCATCCCGGCCGGGGCCTTCAGCAGCTTGCTGACTATACCCAGGCGGACGGGATCGGAGAGGGCGTGCAAAATACCGGCAACCGTCACTTCGTCGATGTGCGGATGCGTGAGAGGACGCGCCATGACCGCCAGGATAACGCAAAACTTGCATCCGTCATAGTTCCATAGTTCAATAATGATGAACTAACCGGCAGCCCGGACACGGGCCGCCGCATCGACACGGAGCCAATATGACCACGCTATTCGATCCCATCAGACTCGGCGATCTGACGATTCCGAACCGAATCATCATGGCGCCGCTGACGCGCAGCCGCGCCGGCGCCAGCCGCATCGCCAATCGTTTGATGGCCAAGTATTATTCCCAACGCGCGTCCGCCGGGCTCATCATTTCCGAGGCCACCGTGGTCTCGCCGATGGGGATCGGCTACGCCGACACGCCGGGTATCTGGTCGCCGGAGCAGGTCGAAGGCTGGAAGCTCACGACGCGAGCCGTGCATGAAGCGGGCGGCCGAATTTTCCTGCAGCTGTGGCACGTGGGCCGCGTATCCGACCCGCGATTCCTCGACGGGGCGCTCCCGGTGGCGCCGAGCGCGGTCGCCGCCCAAGGCAATGTCAGTCTGATTCGCCCGCCGACGCCCTTCGTCACGCCGCGTGCGCTCGATCGCACGGAAATCGCGGCCATCATCCAGGCCTTTAGGGCGGGCGCCGTGAACGCGCAGCTGGCCGGTTTCGACGGCGTGGAACTGCACGGCGCCAACGGCTATCTGCTGGATCAGTTTCTGCAAGACAGCACCAATCTGCGCACCGACGACTATGGCGGTTCGATCGAGAACCGCGCCCGGCTGATGCTGGAAGCGGTCGATGCGGCCATTTCAGTGTGGGGCGCCGGGCGAGTCGGCGTACATCTGGCGCCGCGCGGGGATTCGCATTCGATGGGCGATGCCGATTTGCCGCGTACCTTCGACCATGTCGCGCGCCGTCTCGGCGAGCGCAAGATCGCCTTCATCTGCGCGCGGGAATACGTCGGTCCCGACCGCATCGGCCCTAAGCTCAAAGCTGCGTTCGGCGGCGTGTACATCGCGAACGAAAAATTCACCTACGAGACCGCCGCGCGAGCGGTCGAAGCGGGCGACGCCGATGCCGTGGCGTTCGGCAAGCTCTTCATCGCCAATCCCGATCTTCCCGAACGATTTGCCTTGCGGGCGCCTCTCAACGAGCCGAAGGTGCCGGAGTTCTATGCCGGCGGCGCGGCGGGTTATACCGACTATCCGGCGTTCTCGCTTGCGGGTCAGAGTCCCGACTTGAACGTGAGCCAGGCGCGTGTGAATGCGCGCGTCTCTTCGGGCGTGTAGACCCGCTGCAGCTCGAACCGGTCGCGGATCGCCGGCGGCGGGTAGATCAATGTGTTGCTGCGCACGGCCGGTTCGAGCAGCGGTACCGCCGCCGCATTGGCCGTGGCGAAACCGATGAAGCGCGTGACTGAGGCCGAGATCTCGGGGCGCATGACGAAATTGATGAACGTGAGGGCCGCGGCCGGATTCGGCGAGTCGGCCGGGATGACCATGTTGTCGATGTAGAAGGGCACCATCTCGCGGGTGAACGAATATTCGATCTTCACCCTGCCATGAGACTCGTTCACCATTCGGCGCGCGACCATGGCATCGCCGGAATAGCCGATGGCCAGGCACAACTCTCCCTCGGCGAGCTGCTGGTAGTAGCCCGCAGTGGAAATTCGCCGCAGATAGGGCTGGACTTCCTGCAGCTTGGCCATCACGGCGTCGAGGTCCGGCTTGGCGGCCGAGAGCCGCGGCTGCCCAAGATAGCGCGACACCATCGGCAACACGTCGCCCCATGAGTCGAGCATGCTGATTCCGCAACCGGCGAATTTGGCGGCGAGATCCTTCTTCAGAATCATGTCGAGGCTGTCGAGGGGCGCGCTCGGCATGATGGCGTGGATCTTGTCGCTGTTGAATATGAGCCCGGTCGTACCCCACATCCATGGCACGGCGTATTGGTTGCCCGGATCGACCGATGTCAACAGCCGCAGGATTTGCGGGTCCGCATTGCGCGCGTTGGGAACGCTCGCGAGATCGAGCTTTCTCCAGAAGCCCTTCGGAATTTCACGCGCGAGTTCCGGCGATGCATTCATGGTGACGATATCGTAGTTCGAGTGGCCGACGGACAAGATGGTCTCCGCGGTTTCCGGGGAATCGAGCACGGCGTAATTGACGTGGATTCCCGTCTCGGTCTGGAACTTCGCAATGAGGGCGGCCGGGAAGTATTCGGACCAGGCGTAGATATTCAGCGCCTTCGCGCGATCCGCGGCCACGGCGCAGGCCATCCCCAGCCATAGGCTGATCCCGGCCGCCGCAACTCGAGCTGCCTTGCTTGGTGCCGTCATGCTCGCACCGCGTACACTGCCATGCGCCCGATGATACAGGGCGATCCCAGGGTTTGTATGAAAGGGTCAAAGCTGCGCGCCATCGGAAGCGCGGCGCGGCTCACAGGCGGACGCGGCGTTTGCGATGATGCCGCAAGCGGCGCCCGCGACGATCACTCCGTCCGGCAGCGGTGGCGGCGGCGGCGCTCTCGATGTCCTGACGCTGCTCGGCCTCGCGGGTGTCGGCTTCGCAGGGATTCTTCGTTTGCGGCCGCGCGTGCTAGGCTAGCCGCGTGGAATGCATAGTCATTGGAAAGAAATCGATTCGATGGGGCGGGTTTAGCGGCGGCGCCGCAGTGTTGGTTGCCCTCCTGGTGCTCGTGGGCGCGGACCGCGCGCGGGCCACGGTGTATACGCTCTCGAGTCCCGAGGCGACGGTGGTCGGAGAGGACCAGACCGTCGAGACGGTTTATGAAGACACGCTGTACGATCTCGCAAGAAAGTACAGTTTGGGGTCTGAGGAATTGATTCGGGTCAATCCGGGCGTCGACCCCTGGTTGCCGGGCGCCGGCAAGAAGCTGACGGTCCCCGGCCGGCACATTCTGCCCCCGGGACCGCGAGAGGGGATCGTCGTCAATCTCCCCGAGCACCGGCTCTACTACTACCCGAAGCCGAAGCGCGGCGCTCCGATCGAGGTGATCACGTACCCGGTGAGCATCGGCAAGATGGATTGGCGCACACCGCTGGGAACTACCCGCGTGATTGGCAAGCAGAAGAATCCGGTATGGTATCCGCCGGAATCCGTTCGCAAGGAACACGCCGAAGCGGGCGATCCCCTGCCCGCCTCCGTGCCGTCGGGTCCGGACAATCCGCTCGGATTATTTGCCATGCGTTTGGCAGCGGGCAATGGCACTTACTTGATCCACGGCACGAATAACCCGATCGCCGTCGGACTTGCGGTGACTCATGGCTGCATCCGCATGTATCCGGACGATGTCGCCGCACTGTTCCCGCTGATTGCCGTCGGCACGCAAGTGCGTCTCATCAATCAACCGGTAAAGGTTGCCTGGGTCGACGGCGAACTGTTGTTGGAGGCGCACCCGCCGGTGGACGCGCAGGGGCAAAGCTTCGAACCCGATATCGATCAGTTCGCCGAAATGCTGCGTACGGCGGTGGGCGATGCCACGGTGGCCATTCACTGGGACTATGCCCGGGAAGTACTGCAGAAGGCGGATGGTGTGATTGCCACGGTGGCGCTCGCCGCCGATGATCCCAACGTCCCCGAACCCGCGACGACAGCCGCCGGCGACCCGGCTCCCGCCGCTCCAAGCTCGGCGCCGCCCAGCGACAACCGCTAGGCGCCGCTCTCTCTCGTCCACGTGCCCGAATCGACCCGAGCGGCGCACCATCCGGCACGGCCCGGTCCATGGGCCACATTGAGCGCATTGGGCGTCGTCTTCGGCGATCTTGGCACCAGCCCCCTGTACTCCCTGCAAACCGTGGTGCAGGCCACCGGCGGGCAATTCACGCCGCACAGCGCACTCGGCGTGCTCTCGCTGATCGTGTGGACTTTGATCGTCACCATCTCCATCAAGTACTGCCTTTTCGTCATGCGGGCCGACAATCGCGGCGAAGGCGGAATTCTGGCGCTGATGTCGCTCATCGGTGCAAACGGGTTCGTGCCCGGTTTCAAGATCTTGACCGGGATGGGATTGCTGGGCGCGGCCCTGATCTACGGCGACGGCGTCATCACGCCGGCCATTTCCGTATTGAGCGCGCTCGAGGGCGTCAACGTGGTGACGACCGCGTTCAAACCGTTCGTCATGCCGATGGCGGTGGTCATTCTTCTGTGCTTATTCGCCGCGCAGCGCTTCGGAACCGAGAGGATCGGTCGGGCATTCGGACCGGTGATGATGCTTTGGTTCATCGTCATCGCCATGCTGGGGGCGGCCTCGATCGTGCGCCATCCGGGCGTCGCCGCGGCGCTCGACCCGCGATATGCCGTTCGATTCATGGTCGGCTCGGGGAGCGCCGGCTTCTTGGTGCTCGGCGGCGTGTTTCTGTGCATCACGGGCGGCGAAGCGCTGTACGCCGACATGGGTCACTTCGGCAAGGGCCCGATCCGAAGCTCCTGGTACGGCATCGTGTTGCCGTCGTTGCTGTTGAGCTACGCCGGGCAGACTGCATTCTTGATCGACAAGGGAACGGTCACGGGCAATCCGTTCTTTTTGATCGCGCCGTCCTGGTCGATCTATCCGCTGGTGGTGCTGGCAACCCTGGCCACGATCATCGCGAGCCAGGCCATCATCACGGGTTCCTTCTCCATGACACGCCAAGCAATGCAGCTCGGTTGGCTGCCGGGAGTCGCGATCCGGCAGACGTCGGATCGAATCTACGGGCAGATCTATATTCCAGTGGTCAACTGGCTGCTGATGATGGCGACACTCGCGACGACGTTCGCGTTCGGCAGCTCGGACCGGCTGGCCGGTGCCTACGGCACGGCGGTGTCGACCACCATGCTGCTGACCAGCGTCTTGCTGTATCGGGCCATGCGCCATGTGTGGCAGTGGCCGATCGCCGCGGCGGTTGCGGTCGCCGGCGTTTTCCTCATCGTCGACGGTAGTTTTTTCGCCGCGAATCTCTTGAAGATAGCGGAGGGGGGTTGGCTCCCCTTAAGTTTCGCCGCGGTCTTGTTCGTGATTATGATCACTTGGCGCGCGGGCATGGATGCCATACGCGCATCGCTCGTGCAGTCCACGGACGCCGCGGACCGCTTCTTGTCCGATCTCGAGCGAGGCGTGATCCCGCGAGTGGCGGGCACCACGGTTTTCTTGACGAGAAGCACGCAGAAGGTGTCCGGACTGATCATGTCGCACGTGCATTTCACCGGAGTTCTGCCGAAGAACGCCATCGCGCTCAGCGTCCAATTCGACGCCACGCCGCGAATTGCCGGCGCCCATTGTACCGTCGTCGACAATGTCGGCGAAGGACTATGGCATCTGGTCGCGCGCTTCGGCTTCTTTGAAATACCGGATTTGCGGCGGGCGCTGCGCGACGCTCACGGCCTCGATGCGGCGGTGGATTTCGACAAGGCCCTGTTCGTGGGGACACGCGATCTCATCGTACGGAAACGAAAAGGCGCCAGCATGAGGGGCTGGCGCTTGGCGCTGTTCGCGTTTCTTTACCGCAACTCGGTGAAAGTGGTCGATCGGTTCAATCTGGCCCCCGAGAATGTGATCGAGATTGCCAGGCAAATTGCGATCTAGTATCGCGATGATCGGCGAGCTGGTCGTGGAAGATCGGCCCAGGATCGTGGAAGATCGGACTATCTTGCGGGCTTCGCTCGACCAAATCCTGCAACACGCTGAACAGGCCCCTCACCAGCACCAGGCCGAAGACCAGCAGCAACAGGACGGTAACGAGGATAGTCATGGTCGGCTCCCTAACTGCCGTTGCATGGAAGACACCCCTGCCTCGAGAACCAGGTATTCTGCTACGAGGACTCCTTGTTCCGGTGTAGGAGAAACTCTGAAAGATTTGTCAGACTGCCTGGTTTGCCGGATCGATGCCGGGCAGCACGCGGCCTTGTGCATCGCCGAAACCGATGCGCGCCATACCAGGCTTTTCGCACCAACCCCGAAAGATGACACGGTCGCCGTCCTCGAGAAAGGTACGGGATTCGTCGCGGCCCACCCGTATCGGCCGGCTGCCGCCGGCACTCAGTTCCAGCAAGGAGCCAGCCTCGCCGGGAGTCGGTCCCGACTGAGTGCCCGTTCCCAGGAGATCGCCGGCGCGCAAATCGCAACCATTGATGGTGTGGTGAGCGACGAGTTGGGCGATCGTCCAATAGGCGTGCCGGAAAGTCGTCGACGAGAGTCGGTGCGGAGGATCGCCCCGTTCGCGCATGGCCGCGGTCTCGATCAGCGCGTCGAGCCGGATATCGATCGCCCCGGCATCGCGGTTGCGCGGCGAATTCAAATAGGGCAAGGGCGCGGGGGCGTCTTCAGGCCGCACGAAGGGCACGCGAAACGGCGCGAGCGCCTGCAGCGTGACGATCCACGGTGAAATCGTCGTCGCGAAATTCTTCGACAAGAACGGACCCAGAGGCTGGTATTCCCAGGCTTGTAGGTCGCGCGCCGACCAGTCATTGAGCAGGGAGATGCCGAAGATATGCGCCTCGGCGTCCGCCATCGGAATTGGCGCTCCCGGCGGGTTGCCGACGCCGACGAAGACGCCGAGTTCGAGTTCGTAGTCCAAGCGCCGGCTCAAGCCGACGCCGGGTTGATCGGCGCCGGCCGCCAGGCGCTGCCCCTGCGGTCTGCGGAAGGTCTGCCCCGACACGCCGATGGACGAACTGCGGCCATGGTACCCAATGGGGATCCAGCGGTAGTTCGGCAACAAGGGATTGTCGGGCCGCATCATTCGGCCGACCGCGGTCGCGTGATGAATCGAGGTGTAAAAATCGGTGTAATCGCCGATGTGCGCGGGCAGCGTGAAAAGCGCGTCGCTCTGCTCCACCAGGCACTTGCGCAGGCTCGTTTGCAGCTTAGATCCTTCCCGTAGGCCGTCGAATAGGGCGTGCCGCACGGCGCTCCAAACCGCCGGCCCAAGCTGCATCAGCGAGTTGAGCGAAGAACCGCCGCCGGCGTGAATCCCACGCGCGGCCTGCGCATCGAACAAGCCCAGCCCGTCGAGGGCGGCGAGATCGACGATCTGATCTCCGATCGCCACCCCGCCGCGAAATTCCTCCGCGCCATCGGCGCGGCGAAACACGGCGAAGGGCAAATTTTGGATGGGAAATTCGCAGTCGGCCCGATTGGCCGAATCCACCCAGCTGCGCACCCGCGGATCGTGCGTCTCGTCGAGCAGGGTGGGGTCGATCGCGGCCGAGCCGGGTTGTGGCGCCATTGCGTTCAAGTCTCCGGGGCAGCAAAACGTCCAGTCTATTATATTGAGACAACCGAGTCGCGAACTGGACATATGATCAAGGTCAGCCAACCGGGGCGCGCGGCTCCTGCGACGGACGACTTGAAAGGCCGCATCGTGTCTTTCATGGGTGGCGCCTCCACTGAAATCACGCCCTCGGAGGAGAGCCGCTTGCCGGAACTCAAGTCCGTCCTGCCGGCTGGGGCCGCCGTCTTCGTCGCGCATACGCCGAACGCCGGCTTCAGTCAGGTGATCCACGCCGCACTCGCGGTGCGCAGCGCCGGGTTTCTCGCAACGCCGCACATAGCGGTACGGCGCGTCCCCAATCCGCAGACGCTGCGCGCCGGCCTTACGGACCTGGTCGCCGGAGGAGTCGAGGACATTTTGCTGATCGCCGGCGACGCGCCGCGCCCGATGGGTGAGTTTTCCGGCACACTGGACATCCTCGCGTCGCGGATCCTGCAGGAATCCGGCATCAGCCGCGTCGCAATCGCCGGACATCCGGAGGGCCACAGCGCGGTAGCGTCCGCCTCGTTGTGGGAAGCACTCGAAGCCAAGCAGGCATTCGCCGAGCGCACCGGCGTGAGCATGCACATCGTCACCCAGTTCGGACTCAATGGCGCCGCCTTCAAACTTTGGGCGCGTGAACTCGTGCGCCGGCAAATTCATCTGCCGGTGCGCGTCGGCATCGCGGGTCCCGCCCCGCTTGCAAGGCTGCTGCATTTCGCCATCCAATGCGGCATCGGCGCATCGATGCGCGCAATGATGCGCAATCTGAGCGCAGCGACCCACCCTTCGGACCTCGCAACCAGCCCGGATCAACACTTGCTGCGCCTCTTGTCGAGCCCCGTGTCGGCGCAAATCGCCGCGCCGCATTTCTTCGCCTTCGGCGGCGCCTTGGAGACGGCGCATTGGATGCAGAAAGTAGCCGCCGGCGCCTTCGACATCGACGCAAAGGCCGGGCGATTCGTGATCCGGGACTGATTTGCCGCACCTCGACGAGTGGGCCGCCGCCTTGCGCCGCACCGTCCCTTTGAGTCGCACTGACACCGTTTTGGGAGTTTGGCCTACAGAACGCGGGCACGAATCATGGACAATCGCCTGCCATGGACGAGAAACGGGAAACGGTATTGGCGGTGCACGGGAATGCCGACGGGTATTGGTACATCGGCGCCGGCAGAAGCATCGCCGAAGGTCCTTACCGCAATCCGGATCAACTGCTCAGCGTGGCGTCCGACCTGCTCGCGGCCGAACCTCACTGGCGCATCGACGTGTTCGATGCGGCC
>WNFL01341851.1_pt1 | contig 22034 bp, 13 predicted proteins | sample 5400361 | NCBI WGS metagenome assembly WNFL01 (sample SAMN13153351, study PRJNA577476) | soil metagenome | isolation source: 40 cm soil on Douglas fir-dominated hillslope | place: USA:California | collected 2013-09-17
AAAAACAAACGCTGAGCCGCATTGATTTGCCACTGCGATCACTTTCTCCAAAAAATCATTATCTTCGGGATGCTTTTGCCCGAGAAACCGAATTAGGCCAATAACCGCGTGAAATGCATGATGATTCACGTCCTGCCCGAAAATACCAAAGCCATTCATCTTTAGAGCAAAGGGAGGCAAAGTGACTTCAAACGACTTTTTACCTTTGCCGTGGTAGTTCACTAGGTTGGGCACCCGAGAAATTATATCGTTTTCTAGTGCGTGCCGAATCGCCGCAGGATGCATGAATCTTTCATGCGCTGCCATAGATACTTGCAAGACCTTTTCCATCTCCCAGGACTTGGGCACGGCCTCCATTGCGAACGAAATGAGTGCGGAACTAAGAGCCTCTGCATCTGGGAATTCTGGGTCGTTCAGATACGCGTTTTCAATGCATGTGCGGATGACTAACACCGCTGCTAAAGCTTGCGAGGATATGTGCTCTCCCAGATTGCTGAGCTGGCGAAGGGTGAAACACGCGAGCGCAAACAACTCGCTTGTTTCGTTTTCCGGAAAAGGATAACGTCCTGTGAAGTCCATTTGGATCGCGAGCTCGTCCTTGGAGTAGAAAACGGTTTCTAACCTCATGTCTGTCTCCTCGGTGCAACCTTACTTAGCCTAATCTACTTGAGAGCAAACAAATACGTAGATAGGTTCGCATAGTGCTGCCTAACTATGGTTTATGCAGCAAAGCCGCAGTATAAGACATTACATATTGCTTTCGATAAAATGGTTGTTATGTTTGCCAATATTTTACCCCTCCTTACAATTGCTATAGCATCATTTTTTTCAGTGGGGACGATAAGGAAGCTGTTAGCCAAAACGAGGAGGGTGACTTTGCATCCAGCAATCCCAAACTTGAGCCGTTGCTAGATACCCTCTAATCTTTGATTCTACCACTGCTGTTCAAGCTCGTATCAGTACGGGCTAGAAATCTCAGCGACTTTTCTCAAACAAGCCGGATTGAAACCCATATGATTGTATCTACAATTCTACTATGCAAATCTATTTAAGCGTCTAATTTGCAATAAAAAGTCTGTAAGCAGTGGACGACAGAATGAAACAATTCCGCTAAGATAATCGCGGAAGTTTTCGGCTGTCATTCGCTCGCCCCTTTGCCTCAGCTGGCGCTGGGAATATTCGTTAGAGCCGTTCTTGAATCCTGACAATATCCCCCGCCGCCAGCTTTTTGCTTTAACTGGCGAAAATGGACACATTCGAAAATATGTTGGAAGCTGATACCCATGCCTACCTCTCCAGGATCGCCGAAGCTCATGAGCGCAGCGGCCTCTCATTGCGTGAGGTGGCACAGGAATGCGATCTTGATCCCAGCTACGTCCACTATATCCTCAAAGGTGCACGTCGGCCTCAACGCGATGTGATCATCGCACTGGGATTTGCGTACCGGTTGGCCAGAGTGGAGGTGGATGAGATCCTGCTCCTGGCCGGCCTTCCGCCTATCGGGCGATCCGTGCTGCGTGATTATCGTCAAAACAATCGTCAAAACAATCGTCAATCCAATGATATGGAAGACAAGGAATTAACTTGAGTCTGATTATTGCACTCGATCCGGGCTTTGGTAATACCAAAGTAGCCTCCTCTCAGGGTGTGTTCGTCCTACAATCGGCAGTCGCTCGCCCGCGTGAGATCGGGATGGCAGCCAAAGGACTGGAGACGCAAGCCCGCCCCCAGACTGTCACGCTCGCAAACGGGGGATCATATGTCACCGGTCCTGGTGCCTGGGCTTGGGGAGAACCGCTCAGCACGCTAGACTTCAATGATCAAACGAGCCCGCAACGAGTGGCCTTGTTTTATGCGGCGATTTCTCACTTGCTTCCACCCGGTGAACATGTCTGTGATCGGCTGGTTATTGGCCTGCCTGTGCCATTGCTCCAGGATGAACTGCAAGCCACGTCAGTCTTAGCCGGCTTGAGCCTGTACAAGACCACCCACGAATTCTTGATCGATGGAAAACAATATAAGTTGACGATCAAGCAGATGCGCGCTCTGGCCCAGCCCGTAGGTGCATATGCGGACTGGATGCTGAAGGACGAAGGGCATGTGCGTCAGGGCGCAGCGAATTCCGAAGCTGCGATCATCGACATTGGCATGAACACACTCGATCTTTATGTTATTCAAGGTTGGAAGGTAGCCCCACGTTTCATTGGTGGCAGCAAGCTTGGCATTCGCCGGCTGCTGGAAAATCTGAATCCTAACGGCCGTGACTTGGAAGAACTAGACGAAGCACTACGCCGCGGCGCACTTCAGCCCACCGAAGAGCAAAAGCGTGTTTGGCTGGGAGCGATCCTCGGCAACATCGAACGCCTCTGGCCCAGCCTGCGCCGCTTCAACATTGTCATCCCCACAGGCGGAGGCGCGGCCGTGCTCGGGGAAACTCTGCGTTCAGCGCTCGCGGCCAAAGGTGCAGCTGTGTTCTGGCCGGAGAACCCTGTCACTTCTAATGTGGCTGGCTTCTACAAATGGGGTTGCCGTGCCAATCGTTAGGAAATCAGATGGCACGTTGGTAGTCGGCGTGAGGATCACGCTCAAGCCGGGACGCGACGACGACCTGATCGAACTGGTGCTCTCAACGCAGAAGCTGGCTCCGGCCATCCGCGAGGCGATGCGCAGCGGTGTGGTCAAAGAAGCTTTTACCGAGTTGGAAACGGACCTGCGCGACCTGGCAGCTGCAGGGATTGAGTTGTAGCGTGTGACATTTTTAGGCGTCCTGGGGGAAATGTAACATCTGTGTTTTGATTGCTCCGCTTATGCAGGGCACATCAAATTATTCGTGAGAGAGCCTATCGGCTACGTTCGTACGTGCGCTGTATTTCCACCTTGTTTTTTGGGTGTGGATCTTGTTTGAAGGCGCACATCCACCCCGGGCCGGACGAATTCGTCCTGTCGAGTTCGGTCCATCATGGGGAAAAGTACGTCGGTGACAAAGGACGGATCCACGGGAACCGTCGCCGGCGATCAACTTCCCGCCGTACGCCAGAGTTATCTGGCGGTTGGCTTAACAGTTCAACTTAATACTAACCAACACTAGCGGCTTTATTTGCCGAAGGAGTTCTTGTATGTCAAACCCATCTATTGAAAACCAGGTTGCCCATGCGCTAGATATCCTGCGCTGGGACAAAGATAAGATCGAGGCGTACAAAGCCGAACACGGCGTGCGCTCGGTAAAGAAGGCTCTGCGCCCTGGTGGAGACCCGACCAAGGGATTGCCTGCCATTTTGAGCCGGCGCACACGGGATTGCTACCTGGAGACAGCCACACCGTTCTTTGATCGAGCACGCGAGTTGAGCGGGAAGAAACTGCTTGCAGAACTGCTGACCAAAGACATCGTCCTTCAAACACTAGATGCCGAATACCAGGATCACATGCCATCCACACTGGACACCCTGCTGGCGGCTATCGGCAAAGTGCACATGGGCTGCCGGCGATTGCGCTGGACGCGGTTACCTTCGCCCGTGACGCCTGAGCTGCGCGAGCACGTCAAGGCCTACCGTGATGATGGAGATGTGCATCAGCCGCGGTTCGGCTACCACGAAGACGATGTGATCAGGATCGTGGAACACTTGAAAGAGAATGGATCATCTTTTGCCTTGGCTGCCGAAGTTGCCTTGGGATGCGGACTGAGGCTCTCGGAGATTGCTGGTCTCTCAGGAAGAGACGTGGACAAAGAACACGGCCTTCTGCATATCGTGGGTAAGGGCGGGAAACATCGTGACGTGCCACTGCCGGCCGGCATCGCCGAACAACTGGAGCCTTCTCTTCCCAGGATCTTCCAACCCAACCAATCCTGGAAGGCGGCTTTTTATCGGGCAGTCCGCAGAGCTGCTCGTGAGTTGGGGATTGGGATCAGCGGCGTGCATCGGCTAAGAGCCAATTATGCCGAGGAGGTTCACAAAGATCTAATGCAAGAGGGGAAGAGCGATCGAGAAGCCCGCCTCGAGGTCTCGCGCCGGCTGGGACATAACCGAGTGGAGGTAACCAACAGTTACATTCCACCCGGGATCCATAAACCTATTTCAAGGAAAACTGACGACAAAAAGTAGAAGAAAGACGTGTCAATAAGCCCTGGCAACTGTCTATGGTGACAGAAAGAAGTGTCGGAAACCCATAAAGACCTGTCGACTACCGTTCCTAACCGTCAATGACAGTTGGGCTAGTCTCGAGGATGATCTAGAAGGGTGACACTTCCCCAAGCAGGGACTTTTGGAGTATGCTTAAAGAATCCATGAATAAACAGGGGTAAAAATCACCCACTATGGCAAAGCTTGAAGCACTTAAACAAAATGCGCAAGTTAAAGGCCTGATACCATCAGGACCAGTGACGGTTCTAAATGTGCAATGGCATGGTTCCGACGTTGTTGAAGTCACATATAGGGATGTCAACGGAAAAGATAACAGCGAATTATTGTTTCGTGACCGAGAACCAGATTTGGAAATTGTGGAGGCCGGCACGCCGTGGGCTTTCGACAGCAATGGGGAGTTATTCCGGCTTGTCTCTGAAGCGTATAGAATTCGCATGGCTTACTTATTTGACCCATGGATGGCAGTGCATTTATCACAAGTAGACCCATTGCCACATCAGATTACAGCTGTATACGGAGAAATGTTGCCGCGCCAGCCATTACGTTTCTTATTGGCAGATGATCCTGGTGCAGGTAAAACCATCATGACCGGGCTCCTAATTAAGGAATTGATGCTGCGGGGCGATTTACAGCGCTGTTTGATCGTAGTGCCCGGCAATCTTGTTGAACAATGGCAGGATGAGCTCTATCAAAAATTCCAATTGCCTTTTGAGATCCTTACCAACGACCGCATCAATGCTGCGCGCTCAGGTAATGCCTTATCTGAAATGTCGCTGGTTATTGCGCGTCTGGATAAATTCAGCCGCGACGAGGAATTACAGGCAAAACTAAAGCAGACCGATTGGGATTTGGTCGTAATAGATGAAGCCCACAAATGTTCAGCCTCAGTATTTGGCGGAGAGGTGAAATACACCAAGCGTTATCATTTAGCTGAATTACTCGCGGAAAAAACACGTCATTTGCTGCTGTTAACGGCCACGCCTCATAATGGCAAGGAAGAGGATTTTCAACTTTTCATGGCGTTGATTGACCCGGATCGCTTTGAGGGGAAATATCGTGAAGGCACGCATGAAGTCGATGCTTCAGACTTGATGCGACGCCTGGTAAAAGAAAAGTTATTGAAGTTCGACGGCACCCCGCTTTTCCCTGAACGACGTGCTTATACAGTGACGTACGAATTGTCCGATCTTGAAGCCTTGCTATATGAGCAAGTGACCAGTTACGTGCGTGAAGAATTTAACCGCGCGGAAAAACTCAATAAGGAAAAACAAGGCACAGTTGGGTTTGCTTTGACTGTTCTACAACGCCGCTTGGCTTCCAGCCCTGAGGCAATTTATCAATCGTTACGTCGCAGACGAGAACGTTTGGAAACACGCTTGAATGAAGAAAAGTTGATGAAGCGCGGGCGTGACGTGGATATTACCAATGACATCTTCAAGGATTTACCTGGAATTGGTCAGGATGATTGGGAAGATTTGGACGATGCTCCAGAAGCTGAAGCGGAACAGACTGAAGAGCAAGTCAGCGATGCAGCAAGTACAGCACGAACGATTGTTGAACTTGAATTGGAAATTGCCCGCCTGAAAGAGTTGGAAAAGCTGGCGGATCAAGTTCGCCATAGTGGGCAGGATCGCAAGTGGACTGAACTTTCAAAGCTCCTTCAAGATCAGGCAGAGATGTTTGACGCGGATGGCCGTCGTCGTAAGTTAGTGATCTTTACCGAACAACGCGATACTCTCACATATCTGACAGATAAAATTCGCACATTGTTCGGCAAACACGAATCAGTCGTTGCGATTCATGGCGGTGTTCATCGCGACCAAAGACGAGAGGTACAGGCTTCCTTTGTACAAGATAAAGATGTATTCGTTTTGGTTGCAACAGACGCGGCGGGCGAAGGTATTAACTTACAGCGCGCGCATTTGATGATCAATTACGACCTACCGTGGAATCCTACCCGCTTGGAACAACGCTTTGGACGTATCCATCGTATTGGGCAGACTGAAGTATGTCATTTATGGAATCTGGTTTCCGATCAAACACGTGAAGGTGAGGTCTATATTCGCCTCCTTGAGAAGATGGAAGAGCAGCGTAAAGCACTGGGCGATGGAGTGTTTGATGTATTGGGAAAACTCTTCCGAGATACCAGCTTACGAGAGTTATTGATGGAAGCCATTCGTTATGGCGACCGACCTGAAGTCAAAGAGCGTTTATTCAAAGCAGTGGATAACCTTGCAGATCAAGAGCATATACGCGAACTGCTCGAAGAACGTTCTCTTGCACAGGACACGCTAGACGTGAGCAATGTCCGACGTATTCGCGAGGACTTCGAGCGTGCCCAGGCACGGCGTTTGCAACCACATTTCATCGCTGGATTCTTCAGGGCGGCCTTCGAACAACTGGGTGGGACATTACATGCACGCGAATCATTGCGATTTGAGATTACTCATGTGCCTGCTATCATTCGTAATCGAGCGAGCGCAATGGGAAGAGGCGCAGTATTAAGTAAATACGAGCGAGTCACTTTCCATAAGGAAGCCATTCACCAACAGGGCAAGGCTACGGCGGAATTTCTATGCCCAGGCAACCCGCTGATGGATGCCGTGACCGATATGGTTCTGGAACGTTATCGTGGATTATTACGCCAGGGTGCGATTCTCCTTGACCCACAGGATCAAAGTGAAGAACCCCGCGTGCTGTACTACCTCGAACATGCCATTCAGGATGCCCGTTCAGTAAGTGGCGGCGAACGTAGGGTTGTGTCAAAACAGATGCAGTTCGTCGAGATCAATTCCCTTGGAGAGGCGAAATCGGCAGGTTCCGCCCCTTTTCTGGACTATCAACCGTTGAACGACGAACTCAGACCACTGATTGAGTCTATATTGAATACAGCCTGGCTGCGCGGTGATTTGGAATCAGCCATTCGCACTTATGCAGCGCAGAACCTTGTACCCCAGCACTTGCAAGAGGTAAAAGCGCATCGTGAAGAAAACATTGCGAAGACTGAAGCCGCTGTACGTGACCGACTGACCAAGGAGATTAATTACTGGGATTACCGCGCAGAAGAACTCAAAGCGCAGGAACAGGCGGGCCGACCCAATTCCCGCTTGAATTCAGATAATGCGCGTCGTCGAGCGGATGATCTGCAAACCCGTCTGCAAAGGCGTATGAGCGAATTGGAACAGGAGCGCCATATCTCCGCCGCCCCACCCGTCATTATAGGCGGCGCTCTCATCATCCCTGCCGGATTGTTGGCAAAGCTGCAAAACAAACCACCCAGCCTGTTCGCGCGACAAACCAAAGCCGTCGAAGATGCTGCCATGCAAGCCGTGATGGAACAGGAAGGCAAATTAGGTTTTACTCCCAAGGACGTAAGCCCCGAAAAACTCGGCTGGGATATAGAATCGCAGGCCGGTGAAGGTAAATTACGTTTTATTGAAGTCAAGGGACGTGTGGAAGGTGCGAAGACGATCACGGTCACCCGCAAGGAGATTCTTTCAGCGCTCAATAAACCAGAGGATTTTATTCTGGCCGTTGTGGAAGTAACCTTCGAAGGAGAGAAAGCAGCCGGCAGAGAACCCAAATATATTCAAAGACCGTTTAAGAAGGAACCGGATTTTGCCGCTATAAGTGTTAATTACGAACTGAAGGAACTGCTCTCAATGTAAAGAGATTATGCGGCCATGACAAACAAGCCCAAGTATTTTGATGAGATTCAGGAAAAGTCGTCCGGTCGTTGGAAGCAACTTGAAAAGGACCCGGAGTTGGCAGCCCCGTGGCATCAGCTATTCAAGCAAGTTCAAAGCCCACGGCATGTATTGTCCGAATTGCTACAAAATGCTGATGATGCCGAGGCTACAAAAGTCTCCGTTGAAATTGAAAATGGGTATTTTTCTTTTACACACAACGGCAAAGATTTCAGCAAGGAAGATTTTGCATCCCTTTGTCGGTTTGGTTATTCGAACAAACGCCTGCTTCGTACGATTGGTTTTCGAGGTATTGGCTTTAAAAGTACATTCAGCCTCGGGGACACGGTTGAACTTCGCACGCCCAGCCTGACAGTCGCATATAAGAAGCAGCGATTTACCCAACCGATCTGGCTTGACGGCACTACATCAACAAATGGAACCACCAAGGTTCTTGTAAAGATTCAAGATGCACAAAGACATAAAGAGCTTGTAGGCAATATGTCTGAATGGTTAAACAGTCCGTTCTCCCTGCTATTTTTCAATCACATCCGCCATCTTAAACTAAACTCTCATGAATTGCACTGGAAAAGCAAAGGAAACGGCCCGGTCCCGGGTTCAGAACTGATGCTTTTGCAAAGCGAACGTGAGCCATATCTGATCATCAGATCAGATCCTGAGCCTTTTCCTAGAGTGGCACTTGATGAGATTTATGAAGAACGCCTTTTGGAAATGGGAGAACAAACAGAACTCCCTCCATGCGAGGTGGAAATTGTCCTTGGAGCACCTGGGCAATTATTTGTGGTGCTGCCAACCGGAGTAAGGACCAACCTGCCATTCGCAGTGAACGCCCCTTTCATCCAAGACCCTGCACGTCTAAAAATAAAGGACCCTGAAACATCACCCACGAACAGATGGTTATTGGAAAGAGTGGGGCAACTGGCTGCTGAAGCAATGATACATTGGCTGGGTGATAAGAAACTCGGCATAGAGGAACGCGTCAGTGCCTATGATTTGCTTCCCAAGTTTAATGAAGAGAATGCTTCTTTGGAAAGCATTTGCGAATCAACTGTTGAGGCCTCTTTTGCAAAAATTATTACCAAACGGCCGTTCGTGCTCACAGAGAGTGAAAATCTTGAACTAACTGGTAGATGCGCAAGCGTGCCACCTGTTTTTTGGAAAATTTGGAATGCCGACCAGATTTTGTCGGTAATTAGCGAGAAGTTTCCAAATCGCTCCTTGCTGTCAAGCAAAGTAACTAATGAAAATCAAAATAAACTTTTATCGTTGCGAGCTGTGTTATCGATAAAAGAAGAGGACGCACAAAATCTCCTGGTAGAGCATATGCTGCCATTACCTGCCAGTCGCGCTGCATTGCTTGAGTTATGGAACTTCGCGAGTCAATGGAAGCACTCGTGGAAAAACAAAAACTTAAATATTTATCCCGTGAGAGGGCAGAATGTCCTCTATTCAGCGAGTGATATCGTTCGCCTGGGTGAAAAGAAATTGCTTCAGTCTGACGACGATTGGGAGTTTTTGGCAAAGTATTTACTTGTGATGGATGTGAATTGGCTGCGATACCTGACTGAACAGAAACGCCTATCGGAGCAGAATAAGTCTGATATGTTCGAAAAAATTGTTGCGGCAGAGCAATTGTTAAGCAGCACAGGGCTGGACAAACCAAGCAATACCGATGTAGTGATGGCAAAAGTGGCAAAAGATTTTTTTGAACAAAAACACCCCTCACTTAATGAAAGTATTCGAATTACGCAGATTGCCGCAAAATTGAGCGCAAAGATTGGCAGTGAATTTAAGCTTTGGACAAGAGATGATGAGCTTCGCCCAAGTGATCATGTGATCATTTTTGATACAGGCGGGTTGGAAGAAATTATTCCAGCTGAATTATTGGAAGAAACCATACTTCATCCGCATTATTCCAGACGCCATGTTTCCTGTACCAAAGAAGAGTGGGAAACCTGGATCCGATCGGAAAATACATGGGTAAGGACTTTTGTCCCCATTGTTGAACAGACAAAGGATATATGGGGAAGGGGTCGATTTGAAAGGGAACTTCAATCTCGTGGGTTTACTGGGATACCCAATTACTTATTTAAGACTGATAGTTTTCTTTTTGAGGAATTGGATTTTCCAATGGAGTATTGGAAGTATTGGAAGAAGTGTTCCGAAAGCAACCCGACGTTTTGGGGTCAATTGATGGAACTTTTATTGAAAAATCCGAAGGCGTGGGAAGGCTCGTTGAGTGCCATTGCCTACCAAGTTTCCACAACTAATTCCAGAAAAATGATTACGACCGGCAGAATCCCTGCTGCCTGGGTGTTGAAATTTCGGGAATTGCCGTGCCTGCGTGATACGAATGGACAGGTTCGCCTGCCTGCAGAGTTGATGTGCCGTACGCCGGAAACAGAACCACATATGGGTATGGAACCATTTGTAAATGCAAAGCTTGATAAATTTGAAGCGCGTGAATTATTGATTAATCTTGGGGTTCGCGTAACGCCATCTGGCCCCAAACAAATTCTTGAAAGATTACAGGCACTTTCAAAAGCAGACAAACCGCCCCTTTCCGAATTGATGAATATATATGAACGATTGGACAAGTCCTTCGAGAATTCTTCCACGGCAGATCAGCAGAGGATTAGGACGATCCTACGCGATGAAGCATTGATTTTTTCAGAAGATGGAGCATGGCAGAATTCTGATTCCATCTATATCACTGCTGATGAAAATGATGCGCCAGGTGCGTCATTGATCCACCCTCTTGCAAGCCAATTATCTCTTTGGCGCAAAGTTGGTGTTAATGAACGGCCAACCGCAGAACTTGCCATTCAATGGCTTATGAATCTGCCTGTAGAAGAAAAGCTTCCTAATGCCGACGTAACTCGTATTCGGGCTTTATTGGGCAGACATCCCATTCGAGTGTGGAATGAGTGTCACCATTGGTTGAATTTATCTGCTGAATGGGTTCCTGTGGAAAAGCTTTTTCACGCATTGACGATGCAATCCCTTTTTCAGTACGGGCATTTCCATGAATGGGTCAAGGCGGAGACAGCAAACTTTCAAATGCTGGCCATGGAATTCAGCAGCCAGCCTCCGTTTTCTGAATTGCCAACCTTGGCAAGTCAGATCGAAAGACGGCTTGAAAAACCTGCAAAAAACGGAATTCCGATTAATATAAACTGGCTGAAGTTCCTCGGGCAGTTATTAACACGTATTAAATTAAGTGATGAGACATTGACTGGCAAGGTTCGCTCTCATGCAGAACGCCTGGTAAATACAACCAGCATCGCAGTTGACGCAATCCATACGCTCCCTTATCTCAATGGCAAGCCTGCGGGTTTGGAAGAAAATGAACCTGCGACCTGGGTGGAGCAAACTCTTTATCTGACAAAGCTTTCTGAAGCCAAGCGTGCAAGAATTATTTCTGAAATGATTGCCAAGGCATTTGACTGGTCTGAAATGCATGGAATTCTGTCCTACTGCTATGAACGGAGCGAACCTACCATCCGAGCGTATCTGGAGGAAAATTTTGTTCTTGAAGCAGAAGAAAGCACAATTTCAAATAAGGATAAGCCACAGGAACAAATTAAACCGGTAGAAGGACTCAATTCTGAGAGGAAAATTCCTGAAATATTACCTGATGAGGATCAAACGCACGTAGAAAACAAAAATATAAGTCCTTTGCCGGTAGAAGTTGGAAATGATGAGCCAGAGAAGCAGCCCCGCGAGTTACATCTTCGCACTCAACCAACGAAGCTGCCTTTAATTCAACGCTTCGCGAATAGTCAGGGCTTCCAGGAGGATGGCCCTAATCAGTTTAAGCATCGCAATGGAAGTGTTCTGATAAAATCTGATGGAATCTTCAACTGGCTTATTCAGGATAGATACGGGACAGCGCTTTGTTTTCTTTGGCCAAAAGAACACTGTTTGGAAATAAAAGCTCTCGAAATCCCCACAGAGATTTGGCATCTCCTTGAACAGACTCCTCAACAGCACGCTCTGATTTTGGAGGACAGGGATGGAAATCCAATCCAAATGCTGGGGATAGACCTTCTTGCATCCAAGCAGCGTGGAAAATTGAAACTTTATCCTGCCGCTTACCGCTTAACACTTGAGATTGAAGATTAAGGAATCTAAATGACTTATCGTAAAAAACTGATCGAAGTTTCCCTCCCGCTCGAAGCAATAAATATAGAAGCACTCCAACGAAAGCAAAAGGCCCCAAAGGGTTTCCCAACGTCGTTTCACAAATGGTGGGCCCAAAGGCCACTTGCTTCTTGCCGGGCGGTCCTTTTTTCATCACTGGTGGATGATCCCTCAGAGTATATGCCCGATGAAGAATCTGCCCATCTTGAGCGTGACCGCTTATTTGCTATTATAGAAGAATTGGTTTTATGGGAAAACAGTAATAATGATGAAGTGATGGATAAAGCTAGAATAGAAATCGCCCGTTCTGTTGCGCGAAATCTAAATGAGGATGTGCCGGTTGGCAAAGAAGCTGTTCGAGAGTTCCTTGCTACCAAGGCTCCGCCAGTATTAGATCCATTTGCAGGTGGAGGATCTATTCCCCTTGAAGCCCAGCGGTTGGGACTGCGAGTTTTTGCAAGCGACCTCAATCCAGTGGCAGTATTGATCAATAAAGCCCTAATTGAAATCACTCATCAATTTGCAAACTGTCCACCCGTGCATCCATTCGATGGTAATGATACGGTAACTTATAGTAAAGAAAGGACGAGGGCAAATAAGAAAGCTCAATCTGAGTTATGGCAGCATGAATGGAAAGGTGCTCAAGGTCTGGCTGAAGATGTGCGCTATTATGGAAACTTGATGTCCGCTGAGGCTCTGAAGAGGATTGGCCAATTTTATCCGCCGATCATTATAACTAAAGAAATCCTGGATGAACGACCGGACCTAAAAAAGCAAGGCATAAAATTGGGAGAACGTTTAAATGTAGTAGCATGGTTGTGGGCGCGTACGGTTATTTGTCCTAATCCTGCTTGTAATGTAGAGATACCATTGGTTCGTTCGTTTTTACTGTCAAGCAAAAAAGGCAAAGAGGCCCACGTCTTGCCAATTACAGTGAAAAAATCATATACTTTCAAGGTCGCCCTCGGTAAAGATGTGACACGATCAACAAAAATCGGTCGTGGTTCTAAATTTCGTTGTCTTAGCTGTAATGAAATTGCATCCGACGATTATATTAAGGCTGAAGGTGTTGCCCATCGAATGAGAACATCATTGATGTCAATTGTGGCTGATAGCAGTATAGGAAGAATCTATTTGTCACCAACTTCTGAGCATGAGGAAATCACCAAGAAGGCTATTCCTTCTTGGAAACCAGAAGGCGAATTGGCCAATGATCCAAGGGCAATATGGTGCGTACTTTACGGATTAAAGACATTTTCTGATTTATATACGGATAGGCAACTCTTAACATTTACTACATTCAGTGATTTGGTTAAAGTTGTGCGTGAAATAATAGTGAGGGATGCAAAAGAGAGAGGGTTTTCTGACGACAGTAAAGGCCTTGAGCAGGGAGGAAACGGTGCAATAGCTTATGCGGATGCCATTAGTGTGTATTTGGCGTGCATTATTGATCGCGCTGCGTTTTATGGATCAAGTTTAACAACTTGGTTGCCTAAGGATAATGCTCTTCGCGATTGTATGCCTCGACAAGGATTGCCTATGGTGTGGGATTTTGCCGAAGCAAATCCATTTGGAAAATCAAGTGGAGACTTTATTACTTGTACGCAAACAATTGCTAATTACTTAGATATTGCTACCCCTAATGCGAGTGCCGTTGTGACACAAAACGATGCTCAAATAATAGATTTTGAAAACTCAAGCTTACTTGTCAGTACCGATCCGCCCTATTATGACAATATTGGTTACGCAGATCTTTCGGATTATTTTTATATTTGGCTACGTCCGACTCTCAAAAATATTCTTCCGAAACTAATGGCAACATTACTAGTTCCAAAGATGGAGGAGATTGTCGCTATACCTTATCGTTTTGGAGGTAGTAAAAACAACGCCCGTTCATTTTTTGAAGTAGCGCTTGGGAACGCATTTCAACGTATGCAATCCGTGCAAAATTCAGATTATCCATTATCAGTGTATTACGCGTTTAAACAAAGCGAATCTGACGAAGAAGACGATGATGAAAATAGCGACAAAGAAACTGTTGCGTCGACCGGCTGGGAAACGATGTTGGAAGGATTGATAAAGGCTAATTTTGTAATTGAAGGTACTTGGCCATTGCGGACTGAAGGAGCTGGTCGTATGGTTGCTAGAGGCACTAATGCTCTTGCGTCTTCAATTATTCTTATTTGTCGACCACGCTCCCAAAGTGCACTCTCTACTTCACGACGTGAATTTCTTGCTTTGCTCAAAAGAGAACTTGTATCTGCTTTGCGCCGATTGCAGCAAGCTAGTATCGCCCCGGTTGATCTTGCGCAAGCCGCTATTGGGCCCGGTATGGGGGTTTACTCGCGTTACGCAGCCGTACTCGAAGCTGATGGCAAACCAATGTCCGTACGAACAGCCCTGACACTTATCAATCAAGCCCTCGATGAATTTCTCGCCGAGCAGGAAGGCGAATACGATGGTGACACACGCTGGGCGCTAACCTGGTTCGAACAATATGGACATAACGAAGCAGCTTATGGTGTGGCAGAAACTCTCAGCCGTGCCAAGAACACAAGCGTTGATGGTCTTAGCGAAGCAGGTATTCTAGAAGCGCGCGGTGGTAAAGTGCGTTTATATCGACGCGATGAGCTCGACACCGATTGGGATCCCACGCAGGATAAACGTCTCACTGCATGGGAGTCTGCAGCACATCTCATCTATAAGCTTGAGAACGATGGTGAAGAGTCCGCAGCGGAGTTGCTTGCGAAACTCGGCCCCGTTGCAGAAGTTGCGCGTGATTTGGCATATCGCCTCTACACTGTCTGCGAACGCAAAGGCTGGTCACAAGATGCGCTTGGATATAATATGTTGGTTGTAGCATGGCCGCGATTGAAAGAGTTGGCCGCACAGCAAAAGCCAAAGCAGGCTAGTTTATTATAGGGAATGCACATATGGCAAAGAAAAATAATGACCAGGTTGGTTCAGGCTTGGAACTCTTACGTAAGGCGCTTGAACCATACATTAAACGCCAGCTCATGTCTGTTTATAAAGAGAAATGGTGGAGCGCAGGTGCGGAACCACATGTAGTTCGCATGGCCGAACTTAAAGCAAAACTCGCCAAGGCCAAGGATGACGATGCGCGCTTAAGCGCGCTAGACATTGCGGCGCTATTCACAGTAGTTGACCGCGCCTGGAGTGAAGCCTTCCAACCCGACCTTGGCAAGGCTGGCCGCAGTTATATCAATGAGCTTAGCGATGTCCGCAACAAATGGGCGCACCAGGAATCTTTCACGTTGGATTCCACTTATCGCGCTTTTGATACAATGACGCGTTTGCTTGAAATGGTAGCTGCGCCCGAGCGTATCGAGACAGCGAATATGGCGCGTCAACTCCGCGCTGAATTGGACGAACAGGATAAAAAATTACAGCCTTCCCTAATTCCAACCGCCAGTGGCGCCTCCGCTTCCCTCAAGCCGTGGCGCGAAATTGCTACGCCGCACCGAGATGTAGCTTCAGGCGAATTCCAACAAGCTGAATTTGCGGCTGACCTGTTTCAGGTGATTACTAATCGCGCCAGTGAAGAATACAAAAACCCCAAGGAATTTTTCCGCCGTACTTACTTTACTGAAGGCTTATCTCAACTTCTGGGTCGCGCCTGGTTGCGACTAAATGGCACGGGCGGCGATCCGGTCGTTGAATTGCAGACCAACTTTGGCGGTGGAAAGACACATTCACTTCTCGCCCTGTATCACCTTTTTGGCGGCAAGATTAATAAGGCAGATGTCGCTGGCATTGAAAATATCAGTGCACAAATTAAGAATCTGCCAGACAAGTTGCCAACAGCAAACCGCGCTGTTATCGCATGTAACTCCCTGTCTGTTGATTCGCCGTGGAAGAAGGCAGATGGAACGGTGATCCGTACGCTCTGGGGCGAGATGGCTTGGCAATTGGGTGGTAAGGAAGGTTTCAAACTGGTAGCTGAAGCGGATAAACAATCTGTCAGTCCCGGCGGAGAAAAACTCACACAGCTATTTGAGCAGTTTGGCCCCGCGTTAATCCTTATTGATGAATGGGTAGTGTATGCACGTCAATTGATTGGCAAGGAAGGTCTTCCAGCGGGTAGTTTTGATGTCGGTATGTCGTTCGTGCAAGCCCTTACAGAAGCTGCAAAATCGGCGGGCAACACATTGGTTGTTGCCGCGATCCCCGCTTCGGATGTAGAAGTGGGCGGCGAAAATGGGCGAACAGCGCTTGAACGTATTCGTAACGTGTTTGGTCGTGTTGAGGCCATTTGGAAACCTGCCTCTGCTGAAGAAGCCTTCGAAATTGTCCGCCGTCGTTTGTTTGAATCGATCTCTGAGAAAAACGGGAAGGAACGCGAAAAGGTTTGTCGTGCCTTTGCGGAGATGTATCGTGAGAATCGTGGCGACTTTCCACCCGAATGCCGCGAGGGGAATTATGAGGAGCGACTGAAAAACGCCTACCCAATTCATCCAGAACTGTTCGACAGGCTCTATCAGGATTGGTCTACACTCGAGCGCTTCCAATTAACACGTGGTGTCTTGCGTATGATGGCTTCAGTTATTTATGAGATGTGGGCTAAAGGCGATCACTCATTGATGATCATGCCTGCGAATCTTCCTTTGGATAGCCGATCTGTTCGCACTGAATTTACCCGCCACCTGCCTGATGGCTGGTCTGCTGTGATCGATAAAGATATCGATGGCTCTGCAAGTAAACCTTTTAGCATTGATAACAATACTCCCAATCTTGGCCGCTATTCTGCGTCTCGCCGTGTTGCACGTACAGTGTTTGTGGGAAGTGCACCCAGCAGTACGGGTCAACGAATTCGTGGTTTGGAAGAAGTACGCGTAAAGTTGGGTTGCGCCCAACCCGGTGAATCTGTCGCCACCTTTGGCGATGCCTTGCGACGTCTCTCTGAACAACTAAGTTATTTATATTCGGACGGTTCGCGTTATTGGTTTGATACGCACATCACGATCAATCGCACTGCGGCTGACCGCGCCGCAATTTACGAACGTAAACCTGAATTGGTGGAAGATGAAATCATCCGTCGCGTGCGGGAAATTACTCGCCGTGACCGAGGTGAATTTATCTCTGTTCATACAATTCCATCCGATAGCAGTGACATACCAGATGAGATGTCCTGCCGCCTGGTTATTTTGAACCAGAAGTATTCACATCGACCAAAACAAAAGGATAGCAAAGCCATTGAAGCCGCGCAGGAAATTCTGGAACACCGCGGCAACGGTCCGCGCCTTTACCGCAATATGCTCATCTTCCTCGCCGCCGATATAGACCGCTTGCCTGAACTTGAACAAGCCGTTCGTTTATGGCTTGCATGGAAATCTATTGAAGAAGAAAAAGAGCAATTAAATCTTGATCCTGTGACAGAACGTCAGGTCAAAAAGCAGGTTCAAAGCAATGAAGACACCATCACTGAGCGTATTAGGGAAACCTTCTGTCATTTGCTCGTCCCGTCTCAGGAGGGCACAGACTCCATTGATTGGCAGTCCACAAAATTACAAGGCGATAACCTGGTTTCACGTGCTTCTAAAAAATTAATCGCAGACCAAAGCATGATTCCGAATTGGTCTCCTGCACTGCTACGAATGGAATTGGACAAATGGCTTTGGAAAGCCCAGAATCACATCAAGGTCAAAGAGGTCTGGGAGTATCTTGCTCAATATATTTATTTGCCTCGCCTCAAAGATGAACAAACATTAATCGGCGCTATTCGTGATGGTGTTGGCTCTTTAACATGGAAGGATTTCTTTGCCTATGCATCCGCCGTCCGCGATGATGGGCATTATGTTGGTCTGGTAGCAGGGGCTAATCCGTCAGTCACTTTAGATTCTGCTAGTGTTATCGTCAAGCCAGAAGCTGCGCAACATCAGCGGGACGAAGAAGCCCAGGCAGATGAAGCTATTCAAACACCTCAAGGTCTTTACACCTCGGTTGAGCATGACGCTGGAAACATTGCTGAAACCTCTGATACACAAGCAACAGTATTGCGCCATTTTCATGGAAGCGTCGAACTTGACCCCACACGTTTGGGTAGGGATGCAGGGCGAATAGCAGATGAAATCGTAGCTCATTTAACCAGTCTTGCCGGTGCGAAAGCAAAGATCACGCTAGAAATTGATGTGGAAGTACCTAATGGGATTCCCGAGGATCGTGTAAGGATTGTTTCAGAGAACAGTAAAACCTTGAAATTCAGAGCAAGCGATTTCGAATGAGACGTTTCAGGTAGCCCCTTATGTTTTCCTTTATTTACTTTCCCAAAGTTCGAGGCGCCGATCACACTCGTCGGCCGGTAGGCGACTACCTCGACCTAACATTAGATGTAAAGCTTTCGCTGCTTGTTTGGTTGTCAACATTTTCATCTGGACCATTTCGTCGAGTACCCAAAGTGTTCCATGTATGGGCACGTTATGTTTAGCTGCAAGCCGACGCAAACGAGAATCGCCTGTTAGGAGGTTAAGGCCCATATGAGATGCTAGAACCAGAGCAAAGATGTCATTCGCGGCAATATTTTGATTGTGTGTCCAGATGAGCTCCACTTCCTGCACTTGCTCACCGGTTAATTCTGCGCTTAGCAGGCCCATCCGCTCCAGTTCGCTTCCATCAGGATCTTCTAGTTCGGCAACAATGACGTCAGAAGATATGAAGTCATATGGGAGCGCGAAAAATTGCCTGATGACTTCACCACGTTGCATGTCAATCAGGATATTTGTATCAACGATAAGCTGGGAGCGGGAAGCCTTCATGTTGTTCGCTGGCTTGTTTCCAAAATTCGGCTAAAGGCTTGCCAAGCAATTCTGAAGCGCGCGAATCTGAAATCACGTCTTCCGCAATCGCTCGTATCACCAGACGTTCCAGCCGGTCAAGTTTTTCAGTTGGGTAGCGGTCGCCAGGTTCTTCTCGATACCAACCGTTAGACCGGAACTGCCTATACATACTGGCTGCCGCAGCATCTGAGAGAATCTTCAGGTCTTTTGCGCGATAAATCCACGCTTGCATACTCATTCCATATTTGTGTTTCAGAAGATGCAGTTCATACATATCTAAGCGTTGCCGGCGCTCTCCTAACTCTAGTCTGGCACTTGATGCAGGAGCCAAAAATGCGCCGGCGAAGCGGAAGGCCGCATTCTCAACTTGCTTGACATCCCACGACTGAGGCAAATCCAAAATAATATGTCCGAGTTCATGCGCAAGATTGAAACGTTGCCGGTCTCCCGGAAGTCCTTCCTTGACAGCGATGACCGGCGTAGTCTCGTTTGCATATAAAGTCAGGGCATCGAAACTGTCGGCGGCCGGCAGAATCCCGACCTTTATGCCATTCTCCTCCAGGATCTCGGCCAGTCCGTCAATTGGATCAATCCCCAGGTTCCAGGATTTGCGCAGTCCAACAGCGACCTGCTCCACGTCTTCCAGATTCTTCGCGTGACGCTTGATTTCAGGCATCTTGAATTCCGACTGGCTGGCAAGGATCGTCTCGATACCCAAATAGCGCTCCAGCCAATCCTGGACTCGGGCTTGAATCTCATTTTCGTTCTTTTTGCTCAGTGCGGCTCGCCGACGGTATTGGGGTTGGGATAAGGTTATATTGATTGGGCGCAACAAGTATTCCACGCGCACACCTAATGCTTTTGCCAACCGAATCAAAACAGGGGAGCTGGGAGTATCCATTCCCCGTTCATATTTCGAGACTGCCTGTGCACTGACATCTACCTTTTCCGCAAGATCTCGCTGGCTCAGGCCGGCCTGCAGGCGAACGCTTTTTAATCGCTCTCCTATGTTCATTTTTTCTCCTTTCTTGCGTCGGTTTACATTATACAATAAATTATATAGTTTGTAAACCGACCTCTGGATCGGAGTTTTTTCAGCGAAACCTTGGAATTCCGGGCTAATCACAATTGACCTCATTTTCGTCTCTTTTTCATTCCATTGGCGACTTTCAGCATTTGCTGAAAAGCATCAAAACAGTGAAATGGATACTAGAATAGCCGTCGATTATGTTTTGTGTACCAAAAGTTACGACTTTCGTAATATTACGTACACAAAACATAATTATTTCAATTCGTCTAGCGGGGAAGTCTCCGCGTACTTCTCCGCCAGAAGCCGAGTTTACATATTTGCGGGTCATTCGTGCCAGGATATTGATTTCATTGTGGCAAAATTCGGCAATATGGGACAGGTCCGTGCGGAGCATGCGTGGCCATTCCCCAAACGAATTTTTCAAACGTTTCCCACCAGGCCGGTAAAAACTGTAACCATGAGATAGCTGGTGGCGATAATCCATTGCGGCGATCGCGGGGATCCACGAATCTCTGCAATGAGTGGTATATGCCGGCCAAAACATAAAAACCTGAGTTTGGAACTGCTGCCACCAGTTGTATACCTACCTCACTGAGAAAACAAATCCCATCTTTTACATTCTGTCTCGGGTGGTTCATCCGATACTCTCCCGCCAAATGGTCATAGGAGGCGTGACGGATTTCAAGCCATTCAAAGTATGTACGCCCGCCAAATTGCGGCAATTCCATGGGCTGGTTCGCTCGCCACGCAAAATATGCCAATGCGGCAGTCAAAGTAGCTAGTAGCCCAAACAGAATGACTTTGAATACCGCTTTGATTAATGATCCGATCAATTTCATCATCTCAGTTGCCTATTTCTTCGGAAAGTTATTTTGTCTGCAACCTCGGGCGTCCACGCGAACTGCCCCTGAAATTCAGGTTATCCATGGGACTGAATCGCCGATGTTTGTCCTTCACATCGCTGGAAGCCAGGTTCACATATCTTTGAGTCATTTGGAGCGACGAGTGCCCGAGGATCTTCTGCAGGCTGAATACATCTCCGCCGTGGATCAAATACCGTACACTGAAAGTGTGCCGGCACAAATGTGGATGCAATCTGGGGACGCCGGCTGCCTTTCTGACGCGCTGGAATACCTTCTGAATCACGGTGGACGAAATCAGATACCCCTGGGCGCTCAAATACACATAGTCTTCGATCTGGGGACTCTGCGGGTCTGGCCTCTCTTTCGAGAGATAATCGATCATCCTCTGCGGGTCTGGCCTCTCTTTCGAGAGATAATCGATCATCGCTTTTTTGGCTTGTGAACCGATCGGGACCTTGCGTTCTTTGTTGCCCTTTCCAAGGATGGTCATCTCACCGAGTGCAAAATCGATCTTGGATTGTTTCAAATTCATCAACTCGCTCAATCGCAGGCCGGTATCCAGAAAGAGCATCATCATCGAGTAATTCCGCAGGCTCTCCAGCGTGTGATACAAGCACTCTTCCAAAACCCTCTTGATTTCCTCCTCGCTCAGTGGCTCGGGCTGTTTCTTGGGCAACTTCGGGAGTTTCAACCTCTGCATAATGTTCTCGCTTAGATAGCCTTCCTCATGCGCCCAGGAGGAAAAAGAACGAACGGCCCGCCCAAAACCGTGGATATATTCAATTGCAAGCTTTCCATCTCTCGGCTCGACCAGCGGGTGATCGAGATATTTCTTGTCACGGCTCATCAGCTCCCGCATGAGTTCCCTGCCGTCCTCGAGGGTCATGTCCTGGAGCTTGCATTCCTCTCCATATGTAGCATGCATTTGCTTGATGAATTGTTGCAGCCGCTCTCTAAGCCATTTGATATAGCGCGGGCTCTTTCCTTCCGTTTCAAGCGTCGACAAATAAAGTTGAATCCCTTTATCCAGTGTGATCGTATTTACCTTGTTCATTCTGATTGCCATGATAGGCCTCCTACTGCTCAAGATGGTTGACCGTGATTGACAACGCGAAATTCCTTTAATATAGAATCATGGACTTCTTGAATTCGCGGCGGGCCGCTTGGTTTTTGGCCCAGGTCAAAATCGGAGGCATTAACGAAAAAAACCTACCTGATGGTAGGTCTTGGTCGAGTATTTTTGCTGATTCAATATCCCGTACGGGAAGTGAATTGCAAATCTTGTGAGCGCGGAGAGATTCGAACTCTCAACCTACGGCTTAAAAGGCCGCTGCTCTGCCATTGAGCTACGCGCCCGT
>WNFL01029158.1_pt2 | contig 22031 bp, 21 predicted proteins | sample 5400361 | NCBI WGS metagenome assembly WNFL01 (sample SAMN13153351, study PRJNA577476) | soil metagenome | isolation source: 40 cm soil on Douglas fir-dominated hillslope | place: USA:California | collected 2013-09-17
AGCGCAGCGGATCAAGCTGGTTTATGAATTATCAAAAACTTCTCTGGTAAAAACGCTGTACGTGCTGGACGAGCCGACCGTCGGCCTGCACATGGCGGACGTGGAGAAGCTGATCCGCGTGCTGCATCGCCTGGTCGATGCCGGCCATACCGCTGTCGTGATCGAGCACAACCTCGACATCATCGCCGAGGCCGACTGGATCATCGACCTCGGCCCCGAAGGCGGCGGCGGCGGCGGCCGCATCGTGTTCGCCGGCACGCCCGAGGACATCGGCGCCGGGCATACCGGCAAGGCGCTCTCCGCATTTCTCGCCCAGCGGCAGTAGCGCTGATGGTGATCGCCCCCGTGCTGTGGAGCACGGGCGGCGTGGTGACGCGCCACCTCGAGCGCGCCGGCGCCTTCGAGCAGGTCTTCTGGCGCAGCCTGTTCGCCTTCCTCTTCATCCTCGTCTTCCTCATGCGCCGCCGCGGGCCGTGGCAGTCGCTGAAGGCCGCGGGCTGGCCGGGCTGGTTCTCCGGCGCGCTGTGGGCGCTGATGTTCACCGCCTTTGTGATCGCGCTTTCGCTCACCACCATCGCCAACACGCTCATCGTCATGAGCGTGAGCCCGGTCGCCACCGCGCTGCTCGCGAGCGCGGCATTGCGCGAGCACGTGCCGCTGCGCACCTGGATTGCCTGCGTAGCAGTCGTCGGCGGCATCGCCTGGATGTTCAGCTCGTCGCTCGACCACTCGGGACACGTCGCCGGCATGCTGGTCGCGGCGACCATCCCGCTCGCCGCCGCAGTCAACGTCGTCACGCTGCGCGCCTTCGCCGCGAAGCTCGACCTCGTGCCGGCGGTGATGCTCGGCGGCGCGCTCTCAGCCGCGATCGCCCTGCCCTTCGCCTTCCCGTTCACCGCGAGCCCGCGCGACCTGGTGCTGCTCGCCTTCCTCGGCGTCTTCCAGCTCGGCCTGCCGTGCATGCTGATGGTGATCGCGAGCCGCACGCTGCTCGCACCCGAGATCGCCCTTCTCGGCCTGCTCGAGGTCGTGCTCGGCCCGATCTGGGCCTGGCTCGGCATCGGCGAGGCACCCTCGCGCGCCACGCTCGCCGGCGGGACTGTGGTGCTCGCAGCGCTGGTGATGAACGAGCTAGGGTCGCTGCGACGACGCGCCGGCTAGCCGCGTTGAGGGAAGCTCTCGAGGAACGGCTCGCCGCAGCCTTTGACGCGCACCTCTTCCTTGGTGATCTTCTGCGGATAGACGAAGCGGCCGCCGGCGAAGCCGGCGATGATCCCGGCGAGGATCAGCACCAGGCCGACGATCACCATCGCGCCGCCGGCGAAGATCGCGGCGATGCCGAGCACAAAGCCGCCCCAGCCGAGCCAGAGCGAAAGCGTGCGACGGCTGCGGTGACTCGCGCAAAGCCCGAGCGTGAGATTCGCCTTGCGCCGCACGATGAGCGCCACGATGGCGTAGATGATGATGTTGATGAGGATGAGGAGAAACCAGGCCGGATGGTGCCAATAGAGCGTGCGCTCCTTCATCGGCTGCACCGCGGGCTCGTTGCATTTCACGCAGCGCGCCGGCAGCACGCCGTCGGGGTGGCAGACGAGCACTTTGCCTTCGCGCCAGAAGGCGCCCTCTGCGCTCGGGACCGTCGCCGACTTCGGCGCCGCATAAGGATTGAACTGCTCCGCCATGACCCCTCCCCCTTTCGGACTTCTTTTTAGGATACAACGATCAAGCATTTATGCTGTACAATGCATCTCAGCTTCTGTTACGCATATTTCCGGTTAGCGTCTCAGTCCGTTGTTCACTCGTAAATGAGGGCCCATCCTGGGCCTCGAATAACAAAGCTAAGAAACGCATCAGCCTGAACCGGTCAAAGGGTTCCGCCCTTTCCCAGGCCGAATGCAGGAGAAGGTCATCACTACGTCGTTTGATTCGCTCGGGCTCAAGCCCGAATTGCTTCGTGCTGTAACCGAACAGGGCTACACCCAGCCCACCCCCATCCAGGCGCAAGCCATCCCCGTCGTGCTCGCAGGCAAGGACCTGCTCGGCGCCGCGCAGACCGGCACCGGCAAGACCGCCGGCTTCGCGCTGCCGATCCTGCAGAACCTTTCCGTCAGGAGCAACGCCAGCCATTCGCCCGCCCGGCATCCGGTGCGCGCGCTGATCATCACGCCGACGCGCGAGCTCGCCCTGCAGGTCGAGGAAAGCGTGCGCACGTACGGCAAGTACGTGCAGCTCAAGTCCACCATCGTCTACGGCGGCGTCGGCATCCAGCCGCAGATCGCGGAGCTGCGCCGCGGCGTCGACATCCTGGTCGCCACGCCCGGCCGCCTGCTCGACCACGTGCAGCAGAAGACGGTCGACCTGCGCCAGGTCGAGATCCTCGTCCTGGACGAGGCCGACCGCATGCTCGACATGGGCTTCATCCACGACATCCGCAAGATCCTGGCGCTGCTGCCGGCGAAGCGGCAGAACCTGCTCTTCTCGGCGACTTTCCCCGAGGAGATCCGCAAGCTCGCCGGCTCGTTCATGCACAGTCCGGTGACGGTGGAAGTCGCGCGGCGCAACACCCCCGCCGAGCTGGTGGGCCAGGTGGCGCACCCGGTCGACGCCGGGCGCAAGCGCGAGCTGCTCACGCACCTCGTGAAGTCGAACGACTGGCAGCAGGTGCTGGTGTTCTGCAAGACCAAACACGGCGCCAACCGCCTCGCGCAGCAGCTCTCGAAAGAGGGCGTCAATTCCGACGCGATCCACGGCAACAAGGCCCAGGGTGCGCGCGTGCGCGCACTCGAGCAGTTCAAGGCGGGCAAGGTGCGGGTGCTGGTCGCCACCGACATCGCCGCGCGCGGCCTCGACATCGAGGCGCTGCCGCACGTCGTGAATTTCGACCTGCCGCACGTTGCCGAGGACTACGTGCACCGCATCGGCCGCACCGGCCGTGCCGGCGCCGAAGGCGAGGCCGTGTCGCTCGTCAGCCACGAAGACCGGCCGCTGCTCGCGGCGATCGAGAAGCTGATGAACCGCAAGGTCGAGCAGCGAATCGTCGCCGGCTTCGAGCCGGGTGCCGCCGGCGCGCCGCGCCCGCAGCAACAGCAACAGCCGCAGCGGCACCGCCAGCAGCAGCGCCCCCAGCAGCAACGCCGGGAGCAGCAGCGACACGGCGGCGGTCGCGGCCAGCAACAGCAGGCGCGCGGTCAGCAACCGCAGCACAACCACCGATATGCGGCAAAGGCGTCGGATCATCGTCGCCTGCCGGCGCCGGTGGCCGCGGAGTACGAAGCCCAGGTGCAGGAAGCGCGCATGCGCGTCGCCCGGGAAGAGCCCTCCGAGGCGCAACCCCGTCGCGAGCCGCAACGCGAGCACGGCCGCAATACCCCGCGCCGCGTCCCCGCGCTTTTCGGCGGAAACCACAAACAGGGAATCACCCGCGAATAGGCACGCAGCTTGCTGCCATGAAGATATCTTCGGAAGGAGGTCTTCATGCTGGCGCAGCTCAAGTCTTATTCAGGCAAGCTCAACGAGGGCTTGGAGGGTGGCAAGAAAGTCGTGGAAAGCGGCCGGAAAGCCGCGAAGAACGGCTTTGACAACCTCTACAGCGTCGCGATGAACAACCCCCGCACGGCCGCCGCGGTCGTGCTCGGCACCGGTGTCGCGGCTGCGCTCATCTGGGCGGTGCGGCGGAACGGCGGCTACTCGGCGGTGCGCAAGCAGGTGCTGGCGAAGGTGCGGAGCAAGCCGCAGCCCCGCGCTCGGCGCTCCAGCAGGGCGCGAGCTACGGCGTAAGCAGCGCCACGGCTTCGGCGGCGACCAGTCGCCGAAGCTCGGGCAGGCAGGAGCCGCAGTTGGTTCCGCACTTGAATTTGCCTTGCAGGGCCGCGAGGGTCGCCCCCGCGGCGATGGCGGTCCTGATCTCGGTTTCGCCCACGCCGAAGCAGCTGCACACCGCAGGCTCTGCCGACGCCGGCGCGTCGGCGCCGAAAATCCGTTCCAGCTCGGCCAGCGTTTGCGCCGACGGCGGCGCCATGGCCGCCAGATCCAGCCTCAAGGACTCCCCGGAAAGAGAAAGCGCCGCGTAGTCGAAGCGCGCGAGGAGCGCGACTGCGGCGCGTCGGGCCTGCGCCGAAGCCGGGCACGCCAGGCTTCTTCGCCACGCCGGCTCGAGCCGCTCGATGCAGACCGCCGCGTGCTTGAGCTCGGGCTGCTTCGAGATCGGATCGATCGCGCCGAGCGTCAGCGCGTTGGCGCCGCTGCCGGCGACGTGCCGCGATCCCCAGTGCATGTCGATGAACGCGTCGCCGCGGCGTAGCTCCTCCGAGCCTCGCGCCTTCAGGACCGCGCTCCCCCGGCGGCTGCGCACTCGCACGAGGTCGCCGTCGGCCAGGCCCGCCGCCTTCTGGTCGCGCGGATGCAGAAGCACCTCGGGCTCGGGGTCGTGGCTGAAGAGGCGGGCGACGAGGCCGGTGCGGGTCATGGTGTGCCACTGGTCGCGCAGGCGGCCGGTGGTGAGGCGCAACGGGTACTCGGCGTCGGGTCCTTCGGCCGGCGGCCGATACTCGGTGGCGATGAAGCGCGCCCGCCCCGTGGGCGTTGGAAATATGCCGTCGGCGTAGAGCCTCTTCGCTCCCTTTCCGCCCCGGAAAGGCCATTGCTGCGGCCCACGCTCGTCGAGCAGCGCATAGGAGAGGCCGGTGATGTCGAGATCCCGGCCTCGCGTCGTTTCGCGGTGCTCGTTGAAGACGGCTTCGGCGGTTTCATAAGGAAACAGCTTCTTTCCTCCCATCCGGTGGGCAAAATCGACCGCGATCTGCCAGTCCGGGCGAGCTTCGCCGGGCGGCGCAACGGCCGCCCGCACGCGCGAGATGCGCCGCTCGGAGTTGGTGAGCGTGCCCTCCTTCTCCCCCCAGCTCGCCGCCGGCAGCAGCACGTCGGCGTACTCGGCGGTCTCGGCGTCGGCAAATGCCTCCTGAACCACGACGAAATCCGCCTTTTGCAGTGCGCGCCGAACGGCGCTCGCGTCGGGCATGGACTGGGCGGGGTTTGTTCCTGCGATCCACACGGCTCTGATCTGTCCTTCGTTGATCGCCTGGAAAAGCTCGACAGCAGTTTTCCCCGGTGCGGAAGGAACAGAAGGAACACCCCAGAGCCGGGCAACCTCGGCGCGATCGCTCTCGCTCGCGAGATCGCGGTGCGCGGAGAGCAGGTTCGCCATGCCGCCGACCTCGCGCCCGCCCATGGCGTTCGGCTGCCCGGTGAGCGAGAACGGGCCGGCGCCGGGGCGGCCGATCTGCCCGGTCGCGAGGTGCAGGTTGATGAGCGCGCAGTTCTTGTCCGTGCCGCTCGTCGACTGGTTGAGTCCCTGGCAGTAGAGCGACAGCGCCGAGCGCGCCGAGGCGAACGCCCAGGCCACCGCGACGATCTTCTCGGCCGGCACGTCGCAGACGGCCGCGGCGCGCTCCGGCGTCCAGTCGAGGACCAGCTTCTCGAAGCCCTCGGTATGAGCGGCGATGTACCGCTGGTCGAGGAGCCGCTCGCGCCACATGACGTGCAGCATGCCGTTGAAGAGCGCGACGTCGGTCCCCGGCTTGATGGCGAGGTGCACGTCCGCCGAGCGGGCGGTGACCGTGGCGCGCGGGTCGACCACGATCACTCTCAGGTTCGGGTTCTTCGCGCGCGCATCCTCGATGCGGCGGAAGACGATCGGGTGCGCGAACGCGGTGTTGGAGCCGGCGATCAGGATCAGGTCGGTCGCCTCGACGTCCTCGTAGCAGCACGGCGGCGCATCGGCGCCGAGCGAGCGCTTGTACCCGGCGACCGCGGAGGACATGCACAGGCGCGAGTTGGTGTCGATATTGTTGGTGCCGATCAGGCCCTTGGCGAGCTTGTTGAAGACGTAGTAGTCCTCGGTGAGAAGCTGGCCGGAGACATAGAAGGCGACACTGTCCGGGCCATGCTCGGCGATGCAGGCGCGAAAGCGCGCGGCCGCATGGTCGAGGGCTTCGTCCCAAGTCGCCCTGCGTCGGGCATCGGTGCGCGTATCGCGCATCTCCGGATACCGAAGGCGGAACTCTCCGCCCAGCGACAGATGCAGCGCCGCGCCCTTGGTGCAGAGCCGGCCGAAGTTCGCGGGATGCGCCGCATCGCCTTTGACTGAAAAAATCCTGTTTTGCAGAACCGAAACCACGACGCCACAGCCTACCCCGCAGTAGCAGCAGGTCGTGCGCGTGTCGCGCGGCGGCTCGACCGTCACGAAACCGTCCTCCACTTTCGCCGCGTACACCGGCACCTGCACCGACGGATCCTCGAGGCAGCGCCCGGTGACCAGGCTGAAGTGCTGCTTGTAGACCGGCGAGGCGACGACCAGCTCGCCCTTGAGGTCGCCGACAATGCCGCGCGAGAGGACGTTGGCGCCGGAAAAAGGGTCGCGATTGCCGATCGCATGCACGCCGCTTCCGACTCGAAAGATCGCCACCTGCTCGCCCGCCACCAGCGCGCAGGCGCCGCAATCGGGCAGGATCTGCTCGAGCCGGCAGACCTTCATGCCGGAATCGGCTGGCCGCGCTCGGTGATGAAAACGACGGCGCGGTCGGGCTCGTCGCTGTTCACGAAGTGGCGGAAGCGCGCGAGGATCTCCGGCGTCTCGATCGCGGTCTTCCATTCGCAGGCGTAGGTCTCGACGTGGCGCTGCATCTCGGCCTCGAGCTCGGCGCCGATGCCGAGCGAGTCCTCGCAGACGACCTTGCGCAGGTAGTCGATGCCGCCCTCGAGGTTGTCGAGCCAGGTGCTGGTGCGCTGCAGGCGGTCGGCCGTGCGGATGTAGAACATCAAGAATCTGTCAATAAATTTCACCAAGGTTTGGTCGTCGAGATCCCTGGCGAGCAAATCCGCGTGCCGCGGCTTCATGCCGCCGTTGCCGCAGACGTAGAGGTTCCAGCCCTTCTCGGTGGCGATGACGCCGACGTCCTTGCCCTGCGCCTCGGCGCACTCGCGCGTGCAGCCTGACACCGCCATCTTGATCTTGTGCGGCGCGCGCAGGCCCCGGTAGCGGTTCTCGATGTCGATCGCCATCGTCACCGAGTCCTGCACGCCGTACCGGCACCACGTCGAGCCGACACACGACTTCACCGTGCGCAGCGCCTTGCCGTAGGCGTGCCCCGATTCGAAGCCGGCGGCGATCAGCTCCGCCCAGATGTGCGGCAGCTGCTCGACCCGCGCGCCGAAAAGATCGATCCGCTGCGCGCCGGTGATCTTGGTGTAGAGGCCGTGCTTCTTCGCCACGTTGCCGAGCACGATCAGTTTCTCGGGCGTGATCTCGCCGCCCGGCACGCGCGGCACGATCGAGTAGGTGCCGTTCTTCTGCAGGTTGGCGAGGAAGTGATCGTTGGTGTCCTGCAGCGGCGCGTGCTTCGGCGCGAGCACCATCTCGTTCCAGCACGAGGCGAGGATCGAGGCGACCGCCGGCTTGCAGATGTCGCAGCCCTTCCCCTTGCCAGATTTGTGCAGGATCTCTTCGAAGGTTTTCAGAGAATTTATTTTTGTTAAGTGAAAAAGCTCCTGACGCGAGTGCGGGAAGTGCTCGCAGAGATGGCTGTCGACGCTGACGCCGCGCTTCCTCAGCTCGGCATCCATGATCTGCTTCGCGAGCGGCCCGCAGCCGCCGCAGCTTGTCGCCGTTTTCGTCTTTTTCTTCAGCGCCCCGAGGGTGGAGCAGCCTTGCGCGACGGCCTCGCAGATCGTCCCCTTGGTCACGCTGTTGCACGAGCAGATGAGCGCGGAGGCGGGCAGCAGGTCGACGCCGAGGCCTTTCTTCGCCGTGACGTCCCGCGCCGGCAGGATGAGGTCCTCCGGATGCTCGGGCAGCGGCATCGCGTTCAGGACGAGCTGCAAGAGCGGGCCGTAGTCCGAGGTCTCGCCGACCAGGATCGCGCCGAGGAGCTGCTTCCGGTCCGCGGAGACGACGAGCTTCTTGTAGACGATCTCGTCGGTGTACACATAGCTCGCCGCGTCGCGCGCGCTCGCATGCGCGTCGCCGATCGACGCCACGTCGACGCCCATCAGCTTGAGCTTGGTGCTCATGTCGGCGCCGAGGAACTGCACGCCCTCCTCGCCCGCCATATGTCGCGCCGCCACCTCGGCCATCTGGTAGCCCGGCGCCACCAGGCCGAAGATGCGCCCCTGCCAGAGCGCGCATTCGCCGATGGCATAGATGTCCGGGTTTGCGGTCCGGCATTGGGAATCGACGACGATGCCACCGCGCTCGCCGACCGCGACGCCCGCCGCGCGCGCCAGCTCGTCGCGCGGGCGGATCCCCGCCGAGAACACGATGAGGTCCGTTTCGAGGCTCGTTCCGTCCGCGAAAACCAGCTTTTGCCTCCGGTCGGTCCCCTCCACGATCTCCCGGGTCGCTTTCTGGAGATGGACGACTGCACCGAGAGACTCGATCTTCTTGCGCAGCAGCCGCCCGGCGGAATCGTCGAGCTGCGCGGTCATGAGGCGCGGCGCGAACTCGACGATATGCGTTTCCAGGCCGAGGTCCTGGAGCGCCTTCGCCGCCTCGAGGCCGAGCAGCCCGCCGCCGAGCACCGTGCCGACTTTCGAGCGCAGCGCGGTGGCGGTGATCGCCTCCAGGTCCTCGATCGTGCGATAGACGAAGCAGTCGCGGCGATCCTTGCCGGCCACCGCCGGCACGAACGGATAGGAGCCGGTGGCGAAGACGAGCTTGTCGTACGACACTTCCTTGTAGCGCGCCGAGCGCACGACCTTGCGTGCCGCGTCGACGCCGAGCACCTGGTCGTTGAGGCGCAGCGTCACGCCCGCCGTGGCGAAGAACTCCTTCTTCGCGAGGTTCAGGTCGGCGGCGGACTTGCCGGAGAAGAAGCTGGTGAGCTGCACGCGGTCGTACGCCGGGCGCGGCTCCTCGCAGAAGACCGTGATCTCGAATTCGCCGCGCGGCGCGAGCTGCTCGAGGAAGCGCTGGCCGACCATGCCGTTGCCGATGACGACGATCTTCAGGGGGCCGCGAGACCCAGGCGAACGGGAGGCCGGAGGAGGTTTGACCCCCCGCCCGCCTGGCTCGCTTCCACCCTTGTCGTGCGTCATGCCGCCGCCCTTTCAACCCCTCTGACAAGGGGAGCGGCAAATCGCACGACTTCACCGATGACAATCAATGCCGGACCTTGAAAACCTTCCGCCGATAGCGTGGCCAGGGTCGCGACGACCTGCCGCTGCATCCTCAGCGTTCCGTTCTCGACGATGCATGCCGGCGTCTGCGGGTCCATGCCCGCCGCCTTCAGCGACGAGAGAATCGACGCGAGATTGCCGAGCCCCATGTAGATGACGAGCGTCGTGCCGGAGCGCACGAGGGCTTGCCAGTCGGGCTCCCCTCCGTGGCCGCTGATGAAAGTCACCCCGCGCGTCAGCTCGCGATGCGTGACCGGGATGCCGAGCGCCGCGGGAACGCCGAGGCCAGCGGTGATGCCGGGAATGACCTCGACCTCGATCCCCTGGGCGAGCAACGCCTCGAGCTCCTCGCCGCCGCGGCCGAAGACGAAGGGATCGCCGCCCTTGAGACGGGCGACTAGGTGACCCGCTTTTGCCATTTGAATCAAAATCTTTTCAATAAACGCCTGAGGCGTCGAACTGCATCCGCCGCGCTTGCCGACGTCGATGACCCGCGCATCGGAGCGCGCGTGCGCGAGGCAGCCACGGTTGACGAGCGCGTCCACCAGCACCACGTCGGCGAGGCCGAGGGCGCGCGCCGCCTTGAGCGTCATCAGCTCCGGGTCGCCGGGCCCTGCGCCGATCAGAAAGACTTTGCCGCTCACGCCACTTTCAGGCGCGCCTTTGCCTGCTTCTCATAGAGGAACTCCAGCACCGCGGCCCTGAGCTCCATGAAGCGGGCGTCGTGGGCGAGCGCCAGCCGGTTGCGCGGCCGCTCGAGGCTCACATCGAGGATCTCGCCGATGCGCGCCGCCGGCCCGTTGGTCATCATCACCACGCGGTCGGAGAGCAGCACCGCCTCGTCGACGTCGTGCGTGACCATGAGCACCGTCGCGCCGGTCTTGGCGACGATGCGCATCAGCTCGTCCTGCAGCGTCGCGCGCGTGAGCGCGTCGAGCGCGCCGAAGGGCTCGTCGAGCAGCAGCACCTTCGGCTCGATGGCGAGCGCGCGCGCGATGCCGACGCGCTGCTTCATGCCGCCGGAGATCTCGTGCGGATATTTGTGTTCCGCATGCGAAAGCCCGACGAGATCGAGCGCTTCATGGGTACGTTCCTTTCGTCTGTCCTTGAAAACCCGTTCAACGGCAAGGTGAACGTTCTGAAAGCAGGTGAGCCACGGCAGGAGCGAATGGTTCTGGAACACCACGCCGCGGTCCGGCCCGGGCCCGTCGAGGTGCTTCTCGGCGAGGAGGATGGTTCCCTCGCTCGGGCGCAGCAGCCCCGCGACGAGGTTGAGGAGCGTCGTCTTGCCGCAGCCCGAATGCCCGATCAGGGTGACGAACTCGCCCTTGCGGATCGCGAGATCGATATCGGCGAGCGCGACGAAGGCGCCTTTCTTCGTCTCGAAGGTCTTGCCGAGCGCCTCGACCGAGAGGTACTTCTCAGGATTCATAGCTGAACCTCCGGGCGAGGAGCATCAGCGACTGCTCGAGCAGCAAGCCGACCATGCCGATGGTGTAGATGGCGATGATGATGTGCTCGACCTTGAGGTTGTTCCACTCGTCCCAGACCCAGAAGCCGATGCCGACGCCGCCGGTGAGCATCTCGGCGGCGACGATGACGAGCCAGGCGACGCCGATCGAGAGGCGCACGCCGGTGATCATGTAAGGCAGCACCGCGGGAAAGAGGATCTTGGTGAAGACCTTCCACTCGGAGAGCTTCAGCACGCGCGCGACGTTCAGGTACTCCTCGGGGATCTGGCGCACGCCGACCGCGGTGTTGACGATCATCGGCCAGAGGCTGCAGACGAAGATGACGTAGATCGCCGCCGGGTTGGCGGCCTTGAAGACCAGCAGCCCGATCGGCAGCCACGCGAGCGGCGAGACCGGCTTGAGGAGCGCGATGAGGGGCGCCGCCATCGCGGCAACGAAGCGAAAACGACCGACCGCGAAGCCGAGCGGGATGCCGACCAGCGCGGCGAGGCCGAAGCCGATGCCGACGCGACGCAGCGAAGAGAGCACGTTCCAGCCGATGCCCTGATCGTTCGGGCCCTTGTAGTAGAACGGGTCCGCATACAGCCTCACCGCGGCGCGCCCGACGGTCAGGGGGTCGGGCAGCCGGCCGCCGAACTTCGCGATGAGCGACCAGGCGACCACGAACACGGCGAGCCCGGCGACCCACGCCAGCCCGGTGACGAGCCACTCGGGCGCCGGCGCGCGGCGGTAGCCGGTCGCCTCCATGCGCGCCTTCGCAGCATCGGCCTTGGCCCCCAGGACCGCCGCGGAGGGATGCGGCGGGGTTGTTTTTATTGCAATCGTTTCTTTTCTGAGGGCAACCGCCGCCATCAGGCCACCTTGATCTTGAACGTGCCGGCGTACTTCTTCGCGTCCCTGCCGTCCCACACCACGCCGTCCATGAGCTTGGCGGTGCGGAAGGCCTCCTTCGGCAACGGCGTATTCGTCGCCTCGGCCGCCTGCTTGTAGATGTCGATGCGGTTCACCTTCTTCGCCACCGCGAGGTAGTCCGGATCCTCCTTGAGCAGGCCCCAGCGCCGGTGCTGCGTCATGAACCACATGCCATCCGAGAGGTACGGGAAGTTCACGTAGCCGTCGTTGTAGAACTTCATGTAGTTCGGGTCGTCCCAGACCTTGCCGATGCCGTTGTCGTAGCGCCCGAGCATGCGCGCCACGATCACGTCGCGCTCGCAGTTGACGTAGGACTTGTCGGCCACGACCTCGGCGGTCAGCTGCCGGTTGCCGAGCGAGGCGTCGATCCAGCGTCCAGCCTCGAGCACCGCGGCGGTCATGGCGCGCGCGGTGTTCGGATACTTCTCGACGAATTCCGCCGTGGTGCCGAGCGTCTTCTCCGGGTGGTCCTTCCAGAGGTCCTGCGTGGTGTTGGCGGTGAAGCCGATCTTGTCCATGATCGCGCGGTTGTTCCACGGCTCGCCGACGCAGAAGCCGTCCATGTTGCCGACCCGCATGTTCGCCACCATCTGCGGCGGCGGCACGACGATCGCCCTCACGTCCTGGAACGGATGGATGCCGTGCGCCGCGAGCCAGTAGTAGATCCACATGGCGTGCGTGCCGGTGGGAAAGGTCTGGGCGAAGGTGTACTCGGCTTTTTCGCTCTTGATCAGCTTTTCCAGCGTGGCGCCGTCCCTGACTCCCTTGTCATAGAGCTTCCTGGAAAGCGTGAAGGCCTGGCCGTTGTGGTTCAGGTTCATGAGGACCGCCATGTCCTTCTTCGGTCCGCCGATTCCCATCTGCACGCCGTAGATCAGGCCGTACAGGACGTGCGAGGCGTCGATCTCGCCGTTCACCAGCTTGTCGCGCACCGCGGCCCACGAGGCTTCCTTGGAAGGCGTGATCTTGATGCCGTACTTCTTGTCGAATTCCTTCACCGCCGCCATCACGACCGAGGAGCAGTCGGTGAGCGGGATGAAGCCGATCTTCACCTCCTTCTTCTCCGGCGCATCCGACCCCGCCGCCCACGCGCCGCTGCGCACCGCGTCCGGAACGAGGCTCATCAGGCTCGCCGCACCCACCGCTTTCAAGAGATCCCGCTTCTTCATTCGCTCTCCCGTGGCCAAAAAAAAGCGCCCGACACCTTTCGGTGGCGGACGCCGTTGTCCGTGAATCGTCTCTTGATTCGCAATCTCTATGCCACGTGATGCCTCATTGATTCAAAAGCGTTTTGCAATTCCGGAACGCACTGCTCTTGTGCACTGCACTAGCACTATGCACCGAGAAGGTCCGCGGCATCGATGAGCTGCCGGGCGACTTCGCCGAGCCGCAGCTTGCGGTCCATGGCGAACTTGCGGAGCAGCGAATACGCCGCTTCCTCGTCGAGGCCGCGGCTCTTCATGAGCAGTCCCTTCGCACGCTCGACGAGCTTTCGCTCGCTCAGCTTCTGGTTCGCTTCCGCCAGCTCCTCGCGCAGCGCCTGGAAATCCTGGAAGCGCGCGACCGCGACGTCGATGATCGACTTGATCCGGTCCTTTTCCAGGCCGTCGACGACATAGGCGGAGACGCCGGCGCGGACCGCCTCGCGGATCGCGTCGGGCGTGCCGTCGCTCGCGAACATCACCACCGGCCGCGGCGTGTGCCGGCTCACGATCACCAAGTGCTCGAGCACGTCGCGGCTCGGCGAGTCGGTGTCGATGACGATGACGTCGGGATCGAGCCGCTCGATGGTCTTCAGCAGCGCCACCGGCGAGCTCAACGTCGCGCTCACCTCGTGGCCGGCGCGGCGCAGGCCTTCGCGCAGGACTTCCGCGCGCTCCGGGGACTCGTCTACGACGAGGACGCGCAAGCGGCCTCCTGCATGGTCGTGGACAGGTAGGCGTAGGTCTCGGACCACGCCGTCCGCGCCTCCGGGGTGAACGCCTCGCCGAGGCACTTCTCCAGCATCCACAAGAGGGCGGTGCACACCGCCTCGTAGTGATGCGGCCGCACGCCATAGGCGGCATGGCGCCGGCCGAGCTGGCGCACGGCGAGCGTAATCCGCTCGGGCCGCGCCAGCGAGCCGACCGCGACGCTGATCATGGCGGTCAGGTTTCGCCCCTGCTCGACCATATCGTTCTTGAACAGCTTCGGGATCTGCGGGTCTAGGCTGAAAAGCTTGCCGTAGAAGAGCTCCGCCGCCGTGTCGCCCACCGGCAGCACCGCCCGCCACGTGCGCTGCACGACATCGATTTGCTCCGGAGTCATCGGAACAGCATCGCAAATCGCATGCCACGCGCTTTACCCCGGAAAACGCGGCGCGAAACCCCGCGGCGGCACTGAGTCGGGGCGTTACAACGCAGAACTGCACCACCCTACAGCACACGCCTTGACCATAATACCGGCTCGAGGGGCTGCATGGCGACCGCGACGGGCAGCACAGCATCCGCGTCAACGACCAGTGGCGCGTGTGCTTCGTGTGGCGTGACGGCGGCGCGGAAAACGTGGAGATCGTGGACTACCACTGAGGACCTCATGGCGAAACTGAAACCGATCCATCCCGGCGAAATACTCGAGAAAGAGTTCCTCGAGGCGCTAAGCGTCACCCAGTACAGGCTCGCCACCGACGTCGGCGTGTCGCCGCGGCGCGTGAATGAGATCGTCCATGGCGTGCGCGGCATCACGGCCGATACGGCGCTGCGCTTCGCTCACTATTTCGGCACGTCGCCGCAGTTCTGGATGAACCTCCAAGCGCGCTTCGATCTGCAGGTCGAGGAAGACCGTATCGGCGCCAAGATCCGCCGCCTGAAGGCGCTGAAAGCCGCCTAGTCGTAGTGTCGGAAGACTGGACCAGAATCGAGGTCGAAGCGATTGTCGACGACTATCTGTCGATGCTCGCGCTCGAGCTGCAGAACCACCCGTACAGCAAAACCAAGCATCGGAGCCAGCTCAAACCGCTGTTGAGACAGCGTAGCGACGGCTCGATCGAGAGAAAACATCAGAACACCAGCGCGGTCCTCATCGAACTCGGATTTCCCTACATTTCAGGCTACAAGCCGCTGCGCAACTATCAGCGGTTGGTGTCCGACATTGTCAAGGACCGGCTGTCGGCGGATCACTTGTTGCGTCCGCTCGCCGAGAGGGAAGTGACCAAGCCCGCCGACCAGTCTGGATCCGTGCCCGATCCGCTTGCCCTCCTCGTCGATCCTCCGGCAGGACAGGACAAGAACCGGGCGCGTTCGAACGCGGCGGACTATGGAAGACCGAGAATTGGCGTCGACTATCTTGCGTTGGAAGCCCGCAACCAGTCGCTGGGCCGTGCGGGCGAACGTTTCGTCGTCCAGTTCGAGCTCGCGCGGCTCCGGCAAGCGGGGAAACCTAAGCTNNTCGTTTCCGAATCACGCGGTGACGGCGCTGGCTTCGACGTGCTGTCTTTCGAGACATCGGGGAAAGAGCGGTTCATCGAGGTCAAGACGACGTCGTTCGGCAAGGAGACGCCGTTCTATCTCACGCGGGGTGAGCTCCGCTTCTCCATCGAAAAAAGGCCAGCGTTCTACCTTTATCGCCTGTTCCGCTTCAGAACCGAGCCGCGGTTGTTCGCTTTAAACGGCAGATTGGATGAAACCTGCGTCCTCGACCCGAGTCAGTACATCGCACGCACTGCTTAAAATAGCCACGAGATCATGCGAGAACCCCAAGGCAAGACGATCCACCTCAAGGATTACGCGCCGCCCGCCTTCCGCGTCGAGGCGATCGAGCTCGACATCGACATCCGCGCCGACGATGCGCTGGTCAAGGCGAAGCTGCAGGTCCGGCGCAACTCGCCGGGGCCGCTGGTGCTCGACGGCGATGAATTGGAGCTGAAATCGGTTTCCCTGAACGGCAAACCCGTCCAGCACACGGTCACGGCAGAGAAGCTGACGATCGAAAATGTTCCGGACAGCTTCGAGCTCGAAACGCTCACGCGCATCGTGCCGCAGAAGAACACCAAGCTCGAGGGCCTGTACGCGACGAAGCACGGCTTCGTCACGCAGTGCGAGGCCGAAGGCTTCCGGCGCATCACCTGGTACATCGACCGGCCCGACGTGATGGCGAAGTTCACCACCACGGTACGTGCGGCCTTTCCGGTGCTGCTCTCGAACGGCAACCTCGTCGCCTCGGGCCCGGGCTGGGCGAAGTTCGTCGATCCGTTCCCCAAGCCCTCCTATCTCTTTGCGCTGGTGGCGGCGAAGCTCGAGGTGCTCCACGAAAAAAATCTCTATGTGTATGTCGAGCCCGGCAAGCTCGACCAGGCCGGCTGGGCGATGGATTGCCTGAAGCGCGCGATCGCCTGGGACGAGAAGCGCTTCGGCCTGAAGCTCGACCTCGACGAGTATCGCATCGTCGCCGTCGGCGACTTCAACTCCGGCGCTATGGAGAACAAAGGCCTCAACATCTTCAACACCAAGTACGTCCTTGCCTGCGCCGAGACCGCGACCGACACCGACTACCTGAACATCGACCGCGTGGTGGCGCACGAGTACTTCCACAACTGGACCGGCAATCGCGTCACCTGCCGCGACTGGTTCCAGCTCTCGCTCAAGGAAGGCCTGACCGTCTTCCGCGACCAGGAGTACGGCGCCGACACCTATTCGCGGGCGGTGACGCGCATCCAGGAAGTACGAGCGCTACGCGCCGCGCAATTCCCCGAGGACGCAGGCCCCATGGCGCACCCGGTGCGGCCGCAGTCGTACATGGAGATCCGCAACTTCTACACCGTCACGGTCTATGAGAAAGGCGCCGAAGTGGTGCGCATGCAGCACACGCTCCTCGGCGAGGAGAAGTTCCAGGCCGGCATGCGCCTTTACTTCCAGCGCCACGACGGCCAGGCGGTGACCTGCGACGACTTCGTGCAGGCCATGCACGACGCCTCGGGCATCGATCTCTCGCAGTTCAGGCGCTGGTACGACATACCGGGCACGCCGGTTCTCGATTGCAAAGGCTCTTTTGCGGACGGTGAATTCACGCTGCACGTGAAGCAATCGATGAATCCGCCCTTCCACATCCCGTTTGCCGTCAAGGTCGGGGCGGAAGAGAAGGTCCTCTCGCTAAAGAAGACCGAGGAGAAATTCATTTTCTCGGTGAAAGCGAAACCCGTCCCGTCGCTGCTTCGCCGTTTCTCGGCGCCGGTGATCCTCAACTACCCCTACGGCGAGGACGAGCTCGTGCACCTGATGGCGCACGACGACGACGCGTTCAACCGCTGGGAGGCTGGGCAGCGCCTCGCGGCGGCGATCGTCCTCGACAAGAAGGGCGAGCCGGGACGCGCCTTCGTCGACGCGGCTCGCCGCCTGCTCGGCGATCCCGATCCGGCTTTCGCCGCCGAGGCGCTGACGCTGCCGCCGGAGAGCTCTCTCGCCGAGCAGATGGACCTCGTCGATCCGGATCGGTTGCACGCCGATCGAAATTCCCTGCGACGCGCACTCGCCTCCGCGCTCGAGGATGATTTTCGGAAGTGCTATGAAAAGCTGAAAAGCAAAGACCCCTACTCGCCCGACGCCGTTTCCGCCGGCCGGCGGGCGCTGAAGAACCTCTGCCTCAACTACCTGGGCGAGATCGGCCAGTCGGCGCTCGCCTACGGGCAGTTCAAGGGCGCGGACAACATGACCGACGCCATGGCGGCGCTCGCGACGCTCGCCAACCTCGACTGCGCTGAGCGGCAGCCGGCGCTCGACGCGTTCTACGCGAAGTGGAAGGACGACTCGCTGGTGGTGGACAAATGGCTGGCGGTGCAGGCATCGTCGCGGCTGCCGGGCACGCTGGCGCGGGTGCGCGAGCTCCTGGCGCACCCGGCGTTCGACCTCAAGGTGCCGAACAAGGTCTACGCGCTGGTGCGCAGCTTCGCCGCGAACCACGTGCGCTTCCATGCCGCCGACGGCTCGGGCTACGACTTCCTCGCCGAGCAGATCCTGGCGCTGAACGCGCTCAACCCGCAGGTCGCGGCGCGCATGGCGCGCGCCTTCGACCGCTGGAAGAGGTTCGACGCGCCACGCAAGGCGCGGGCGAAAGCGGCGCTGGAGCGCGTGCGGGACGCCAAAGGGCTGTCGAAGGACGTGGCCGAGATCGTCGGCAAGGCGCTCGCCTGAGCAAGGACGACAAGCGCTCCCAGCCGCGCGCCGCGGTCCCCCCGGCGGTGTCGCTGCGCTGCGAGATGCGCGTCGGCGCGCTGTCGCTCGAGGCGGCGGTGGTCGACATCAGCGTCGGCGGCATCGGCACGCTGGTGTACGACTCGCGCGTGCGCATCGAGCCCGGGACCGTCGTCGAGCGCGCGCGCATCGTCCATCCGACGCGCCCGGCGATCCCGGTCGAGCTCGAGGTGCGGCACGTCTCGCAGGTCACCGATGCCGACGGCCGCACGGCGAACCGCGCCGGCTGCGTGCTGCGCGGCTCGCGCGGCGACCTCGAGGAGCTGGTGCAGCTCTTCATCAATCGCATGGGAGAAAAACAGTGACGCCCACCGCCCTGCTCTTCCTCGCCACCGCGGCGTTCGTGCTCACGCACTTCGTCGCCAGCACGCCGCTGCGCGCCTCGCTCGTCGGCGCCATCGGCGAATGGCCCTATCGCGGCCTGTACACGCTCGTCGCCTTCGCCACGCTCGGCTGGATGATCTGGGCCTACGCCGCCGCGCCGCGCGAGCCGCTTTGGGCCGGCGTGCGCTGGCTACCGCTGCTCGTCATGCCGCTCGCCTTCGTGCTGCTGGCGTGCGGCTTCTACCGCAACCCCACCATCGTCGGCTTCGAAAAGATGCTGGCCAGCGACGATCCTGCGCGCGGCATCATCCGCATCACGCGCCACCCGATCATGTGGGGCTTCATGCTCTGGGCGCTGGCGCACCTGCTCGCGCGCGGCGACCTCAAGTCGGCGATCTTCTTCGGCGGCTTCGTCCTGCTCGCAGGAATCGGCACGATGCTGATGGATGCGAGAAGAAGAAGCAGCCCCGACTATCAGCGCTTCGAAGCCGTGACGTCGAACATCCCTTTTCTCTCAATTATCAAAAAACGGAATCACATCGCCTGGCGCGAGATCGGCTGGAAGCGGCCGCTGATCGGCCTTGCCGCCTTCGCGGCGTTCTTCTTCCTGCACCCGTGGCTTTTCGGCGTCGCCGCGGCGCAGTCCCTGGGCGACAAGCCGCTGCGCATGCTGGTGGGCTTCGCACCGGGCGGCGCGAACGACATCCTGGCGCGCATCGTCGCGCAGCAGATGTCCGAGGGCCTCGGCCAGCCGGTCGTGGTGGAGAACCGGCCCGGCAACGCCGGCCTGATCGCCGCCGAGGTGCTGGCGAAGAGCCCGCCCGACGGCGCGACGCTCATGCTCGGCTCGACCGGCACGCAGACCATGGCGCCGCATCTCGCGCGGCTGCCCTACGACGCGCTCAACGCCTTCGCGCCGGTCGGCATGATCGGTTCGACGCCGAACGCGCTGGTGGTGCGCCCGACGCTGCCGGCGCAGTCGCTCGACGAGGTGATCGAGCTCGCCAAGTCACGACCGGGGCTGCTGACCTATGCCTCGTCCGGCAACGGCACGACGCTGCATCTCGCGGGCGTGCTTTTCTCGCAGATGGCCGAGGTGCGCCTCGTGCACGTCTCCTACAAGGGCAACGCACCGGCGCTCAACGACGTGATGGGCGGCCAGGTCGACATGATCTTCTCGGCGCTGCCGCCGCTTCTGCCGCTCGCCAAGGCCGGCAAGCTGCGCATCATCGGCGTCGCGTCGCTCGACCGCCAGCGCGCCGCGCCCGAGCTGCCGACCATCGACGAGCAGGGACTGCGCGGTTACGAGTCGAGCACGTGGTACGGCGTCTTCGCTCCGGCAAAGACGCCCGCCGCGACCGTGGACGGACTCTCGAGCCTGATCAGGAAAGCGCTCGAGAATCCGAAAACGCGCGAGGCGATCGTCGCGCAGGGCGTCGAGCCGAAGCCCGGCAGCGCGAAGGAGTTCGCTGCCCTCTTTCGTTCCGAATACGCCCGCTGGGGAAAAGTGATCCGCGACGGAGGGATCAAGTCCGACTGAGCTTCTTCTGCACGCGCGCGTCGAACTTGGCGACGTTGACCACCACGCGCTCATGCACGCCGCCGCCGATCAGGTCGATCTCATCGTGCGCGGCGACCTTGAACGAAACCGTCCTGCCGTCCACCCCGGTCACCTCGGCGGTCGCCTTCACCTTCATGCCCACCGGCGTGGCGGCGATGTGCCGCACGTCGAGATGCGTGCCGAGGCTCTGGTAGCCCGCGGGCAGCAGGTGCTCGATCGCGGCGAGTGCCGCGGCCTCGATGAGGTTGATCATCACCGGTGTGGCGAGGACGCGTACTTTTCCGCTGCCGATGCTCGGCGCGGTGTGCTTCTCGCCGACCACGAGCTCGGCGCTGCCGCGCATCCCCAGGCGGATATCCACCTGGGGATGATACGCGTCAGATCTCGATGCCCAGCGCCACCCGCGCGCTGAGGGCTTTCTGCAGGCCCTCCTGGAGCGGGTGGTAGCGCGCGCCCTGCGCGTCGCGGAACAGGCGCTCGAGCCCGTTGGCGCGGAAGAACGCGGCGCCGCCGGCGACATCCATGGCGGCATCGGCCGTGCCGATCACGCCCCGCGTCACCAGCGTTTTGTAGATGAGCGACTTGCTGGTCGGCGCCGGGCCCGGCTGGGCGTCCTTCGAGAAGGCGACCCAGGCCGCGTGCGCGACGCGCGCCGATTCGAGCCGGGTCTCCATCTCGCCGACCGCCTGCAGCAGGTGCTCGTCGGGGCGGCGCTTGCGCACGATCGCGAGCGCGCGCTCGCGCGCCGCTTCGGCGACGCCGAGGTAGACCGAGTAGACAAGCGGCAGCGCGAGCATGCTGATCAGGTGGAAGAGCGGATGCCATTTGCCCTGCGGACGTCGCACGGCCACCGCGGCCTGCGGCACGAATACGTTGTCGAGCACGACGTCGTTGGACGCGGTACTGCGCATGCCCATCGTGCGCCACGTCGGCGCGATCGAGATGCCCTGGCTCGTCATCGGGACGCCGAAGTGAATCACATCGGCCTGCGCATTCCCGTCCCGCACCACCGCCGAGGTCGAGAGCAGGCTGCCCGCCGGCGACGCGCTCGAGAACGGCTTGCGCGCCGTGACGCGAAAGCCGCCCTCCGCAGGCACGGCGTCGCCCGAGCTGTCGAGCCAGTCGCCGCCGCCGGTCGAGAGGATCAGCGCCTTGTCGCGCGCCACCTTCTCGAGGAGCGGCCCGACCGGCGCCTTCTGGTGCTTGAAGCGCCAGGCATTGATCGCCACCTGGTGCGTGTGCATGGAGAACGCGAGCCCGGTGCTCGAGCAGGACTGAGCGATGGTGCGCAGCATCTCGCAGAGCTCCGCGAGCTCGAGGCCTTCGCCGCCCAGCTCCTGCGGCACGCCGGCAGCGAGCAGGCCGCTCGCCTTCAGCTCCTGGTAGTTCTCGGCGACGAACTCGTCGCTCTCGTCGAGCTGTGCGGCGCGCGCGGCGAACCCCGGCGCGAGCGTTGCGACGGTGGTGCGCCAATCGGCTCTTGCGTTCATGCCACTCTCCTTTGCATCGAATCGTCCGGCCGCGGAACCGCGGCCAGCGTGCTGAGCAGCAGCCACGACGGGAAGTCGCGCTCGGACTGCCGGTCGCCGTTCAGGCTGATCGCGCGCTCGCGGATCGCCTGGCGGATCGGCAGCTCTCCCAGCCACACCCGGCTGAACTCGGCGAGGTCCGCCTCGACGAAGAGGTCAACCTCGTAGCCCGGCTCGATCACGCACAGGTCCACGTCGGGACGCGTCATGACCAGCCAGAAAGTCTTCGGCCGCGCCGGCGCGCCGCGGAAATCGAACTGCACCACCACGCGCTTCTCCGGCAGGCGCTCGACCGCGATGCGCCGACGCATGTCCCACATGAGGAGGCGCGCGTCGAGGCGGTCGCGACGCACCGGCGTCGTCCAGCGCTGGCCCCATTCGCCCAGCCGCACCACGATCTCGCCGAGCTCACGGCCCGATTCGGTCAGGCGGTACTCGCCCTGCACGCTGGCGATCACCCCGGCCTCGATCAGCGTGCGCAGCCGCTTGGCGAGCAGCGCTCGCGAGATGCGCGGCACGCCGCGCAGGATCTCGTTGAAGCCGCGACTGCCGAGCACCAGCTCGCGTAGGATGATGGGCGTCCAGCGCTCGGCGAAGATCTCGCTGGCGACGGCGACGGGGCAGAACTGGCCGTACTGGGACTTCATGAGGGCGTAAGCTAGCCTCCGGGCTGCGCCGCGGCAAGTTCAGATTCTGTACCGGTAAAACGACCCATGCGACCCCAGGTGGTCATCGTCGGCTGCGGCTTCGGCGGGCTTTGGGCCGCGCAGGGACTGCGCCGCGCGCCGGTCGACATCACCGTCATCGACCGCACCAACCACCACCTCTTCACGCCGCT
>WNFL01316657.1_pt5 | contig 22031 bp, 21 predicted proteins | sample 5400361 | NCBI WGS metagenome assembly WNFL01 (sample SAMN13153351, study PRJNA577476) | soil metagenome | isolation source: 40 cm soil on Douglas fir-dominated hillslope | place: USA:California | collected 2013-09-17
CCGGGCCGAGCTCGAGGCAAGCGGCGTGCCGGAGGCCGAGTCCGGCGCGGCCACGGACGTGCCGCCGGCCATCGAGCCCGAGGGTGCGCCATGACCGGGCCGCTCCTGCTGGCGATCGAGTCGTCGTGCGACGAGACGGGGATCGCGCTCGTCGAGGACGGCCGCCGGATCCTCGCCAACGTCGTCGCCAGCCAGGTCGCGCTCCACGCCCCGAGCGGCGGGATCGTGCCCGAGGTTGCCGCCCGGGCCCACCTCCGCTGGATCCTGCCGGTCCTCGATGAGGCCTGGGCCGGCGCGGGTGTCGCCTGGTCGGACATCGACGCGGTCGCCGTCACCCACGGACCGGGCCTCGCGGGGTCATTGCTCGTCGGGATCAACGTGGCGAAGACGCTCGCCTGGGTCCACCAGAAGCCGCTCGTCGGCGTGAACCACCTCGAAGGCCACGTCTATGCGGCCTGGCTCGAGGACGCGGCCGCGGAGCGGGTGCCGGTGTTCCCGCTCGTCGCCCTCGTGGTTTCCGGGGGGCACACGTTCCTCGTCGAGATGCGCGACCACCTGACGTACCGGCTCTTGGGCCAGACGGTCGACGACGCGGCGGGTGAAGCGTTCGACAAGGTCGGCCGGCTGCTCGGGCTTGGCTACCCCGGCGGACCCGCGATCCAGCGCGCCGCAGAAGCCGCGCCGAGTCACGAGGCTGCGTTCCCGCGGGCCTGGCTCGGTGACTCATACGACTTCAGCTTCTCGGGCCTGAAGACCGCGGCGCGGCGGATCGTCGAGGCGGCCCGGGCGGATGAAAGCCTCACGACGGAACCTGAAACGCCGCTCTCCGAACCGCGAACCGCGACGCTGGCATGGGGTTTCCAGGACTCCGTGGTCGACGTCCTCGTGACGAAGACGATCCGGGCCGCTGAGGCCACGGGCGCTCGTTCGATCGTCCTCGGCGGCGGCGTCGCGGCGAACGGGCCCCTGCGAACCCGGCTCGCCGGCGAGGCCGACGCGCTCGGCATCCCGCTCATCGTGCCCCGACCGGCCCTCTGCACCGACAACGGGGCGATGATCGGGGCCGCGGGGGCACGCCGGTTCGCGGCGGGGGTGCGCAGCGGCCTCGACCTCGAGGCCCGGCCCGCACTGCCGCTCGCGACCTGATGACGATGGTCCGTCCACGGCTCGACGCGCTCGCGGTCCGGCGGACGCTTCGGGCCGCCGGGCTCCGCCCGCAGCACGGCCGATCGCAGAACTTCCTCGCCGATCCTGACGTCCTGGAGGCCATCCTCGAGGTGGCGGACCCGACGCCGGGGACCCGCGTGCTCGAGATCGGGCCGGGGCTGGGAATCCTCACGCGCGGGCTGCTCGAGGCCGGCGCGCTCGTCACCGCGATCGAGCTCGATCTCGGCCTGGCGGCATACCTGCGTTCGGAGCTCGGGCCCGCGCTTGCGAGCGGGTCCCTGCGCCTCATCGAGGGCGATGCCCTCGACCAGGACCTCGGGACCGTCGTGACCGCGCCGTTCGACGTCGTCGCGAACATCCCGTATCACGTCACGAGCCCGATCCTGCACCGGCTCCTGGACGCCGCGCCGCGACCTCGCCGCATCGTCCTCATGGTCCAGGCCGAGGTCGCGGACCGTGTCGCGGCCCCGCCGGGCCGCATGAGCTACCTCTCGGTGTTCGTCCAGTACCACGCCTCGGTGCGGGTCGCGCTGCGGGTTCCGCCGGAGGCGTTCGAACCCGCGCCGAAGGTCGCATCCGCCGTCATCGTCATCGAGCCGTACGCGACGACCGCGCTCCCGGCAGCGCGAGAGCCCGACCTCTGGCGGCTCGTCCAGGCCGGCTTTCGGGAGCGCCGGAAGATGCTCCGGAACGTCCTGGCGCGGCAGCTCCCGCACCTGGGCACGGGCGGCAGGCTCGACGAAGCGCTCGCGACCGCAGGGATCGAGGGCGATCGACGACCCCAGACCCTCTCGGTCGATGACTGGCTTCGGCTCTTCGAGCTGCTCGGATGAGCGACCGCCTGACGCCGGTCGTCCGGCTGGCCCCGGCGAAGCTGAACCTCACGTTGTCCGTCGTCGGTCGGCGGCCGGATGGCTTTCACGCGCTCCACAGCGTGATCGCGCCGCTGCGCCTCTACGACCGCCTGAGCCTCGCGCCCGCGACTGGCCAGGTCGACACGCTGCACGTGACGGGCGCCGACACCGGCCCGGCCGACGAGAACCTCGTGCTTCGGGCGATTGCCGCCGCTCGGCTGGCCGCAGCGGAGGCCCATGGTCGAGGCGCCCCGACCGGGCCGCTCGCGGCGCGGCTCGAGAAGCACATCCCCGTCGCGGCGGGCCTCGCCGGCGGCAGCAGCGACGCGGCCGCGGCGCTTGACGCGGCGCTGGATGCGTGGTCGCTCGAGGTCGCCCCAGAGGCCCGCGCCCGGGTCGCCGCCGGGCTCGGCTCGGACGTGCCGTTCTTCCTCGCCGGCGGGCCCGCCCTCGTCGAGGGCCGCGGCGAGCAGGTGACCCCGCTCCCGGCCATCTCGGGAACGGCCCCGGGAGTCCTGCTCGTGACGCCGGCGGCGGCCATCCGGACCGCTGACGCCTTCGCCGCGTTCGACGCCGGCGGGCCGGCGGCGCCGGCCGACCCACGTTCGACCCGGATCAGCTCCGAACACCTCGTCTCCGAGCTCCGCGGTGGCCTCTCGGGCCACGACCTCGTCGTTCGGGGCGGCGTCCTCGCCGCGACGAACGACCTCGCCGCGGCGGCGTTCCACCTTGTCCCGGGATTGCTCCAGCTCCGGCGTCGCATGAGCCGGCTGTTGGGCGTCTCGATCGGGCTGTCGGGCTCGGGGCCGACCCTCTGGGCGCTCTATCCTTCGCTCGATGGCGCGCGCGAGGCCGCAGGCGCCCTCGAGGGCGCATTCCGTCGTCGGGATCTCGAGGCCCCCGGCTCGGGAGCCCCGTTCGTCATCGCCATCGAGCTTGGAGGACCGCCCGAATGACCCGCACCGCCGTTTCGACGCCCGATGCCCCGAAGGCCGTCGGTCCGTACAGCCAGGGAATCGCCGCCGACGGCTTCGTGTTCTGCGCGGGCCAGCTCGGCCTCGATCCGGAGTCGGGCCAGATCGTCGAGGGTGGGATCGTGGCCCAGACCGAGCGGGCGCTCGGCAACCTCCGAGCGGTCCTCGCTGCCTCGGGCTGCACGTTCGCCGACGTCGTGAAGACGACCGTGTTCCTGGCCGACATCGGCGACTTCCAGGCGATGAACGAGATCTACGCGACGTTCATGAGCGATCCGTTCCCGGCTCGATCGACCGTGCCGGTAGGCGCCCTGCCGAAGGGCGGCCTCGTCGAGATCGAGGCGATCGCCCGCCAGCCAGGCCGCTGAGAAGGTTTGACACCGGCTGCGGCACCCCGTGAGAATGGCCCCCTGGTGACCCCATCACGTCGCGGCCCGGCCACGAGCCGGACCGTCGCGGTGATCCTCGCGGCCGGCCTCGGCACGCGGATGCGATCCCGAGTCCCGAAGGTCCTCCACCCGCTCTGCGGCCGCCCGATGCTGGCGTACGTCCTCGACGCCTGGGCTGCCACCGCGGCCGTTGACGCGACCGACGGCGATCCGCCTGAACGCGAGGCCGCGGATGGGTCCACGGTCGTCGTCGTCTCGCCCGCCACGGAGGCCGTTCGTGGCGTCGTCGACGGTGACGTCCGGATCGCGTTGCAGGCGAGCCCGAAGGGCACCGGCGATGCGGTGCGGGCAGCCCTCGCGGAGGTCGGCGAAGGCGCGACCGAGATCGTCGTCCTCTCGGGTGACGTACCCCTCGTCACCGCGCCCCAGCTCGCGGCCGTGCTCGAGCAGCGCCGCCTCGACGATGCCGCGATTGCCCTCGCCTCGGTCTTCGCCGCGAACCCGGGCGAGCTCGGCCGGGTCGTCCGGAGCGAGTTCGGCACGGTGGAGCGGATCGTCGAGGCCCGCGATGCGAGTCCCGAGGAGCTCGAGACGAACGAGATCAATGCCGGCATGTACGCATTCGACGCGGCCTGGCTCCGGCGCCGGATCGGCTCGCTGAAGCCCTCGAAGAGCAATCGCGAGCTGTACCTCACCGATCTCGTCCAATTCGCCCGCGAGGACGGCAGGATCGTCAGCGCGGTCGGTTTCGATGACGACGGGACCTTCGACGGGATCAACGACCGGAGCCAGCTCGCCCAGGCCGAGTGGGCCCTCCGCGTCCGGCTGAACGAGCGCCACATGCGCGCCGGCGTGACGATGCGCGACCCCTCGACGGTCTACGTCGACTGGACCGTCGAGCTGGCCGAGGACGTCACCCTCGATCCGGGCGTCGTCATCAAGGGCGCGAGCTCGATCGGGTCGGGGAGCGTCATCGGGCCCGACACGACGATCGTCGACTCGACGATCGGCGAGCGAGTCACGATCAGCCGCAGCGTCGTGGAGGGCTCCATCGTCGATGCCGGCGCCTCGATCGGGCCGTACAGCCACCTCCGGACCGGCAGTCACGTCGGGCCCGGCGCGGAGGTCGGCAACTACGCCGAGGTCAAGAACAGCCGCCTCGGCGCCGGCGTGAAGTCGCACCACATGAGCTATCTCGGCGACGCCGATGTCGGCGCGGGCACGAACGTGGGCGCCGGGACGATCACGGCGAACTTCGACGGCACCTCGAAGCGCCGCACGACGATCGGCAAGAACGCGTTCATCGGCGTCGACACGATGCTCGTCGCGCCGGTCGAGATCGGCGACGGGGCCCGCACGGGCGCGGGCGCGGTCGTCACGAAGGACGTCCCGGCAGGCAAGCTCGCGGTCGGCGTCCCGGCCCGGATCCGGGAGCCGAAGGGCTGATGGACTCCACGCTCGGCCAGATCCTGTTCCTCGTCCTGCTGACGCTCCTCGAAGGCTTCTTCGTCGCGGCTGAGATCGCCCTGGTCGCGGTCCGCCGGAGCCGGGTCGACCAGCTCGTCGACGAGGGCAACGCGTCCGCCCGCCGGGTCCGGCGGCTGCTCGACGACCCGGGCCGGTTCCTGGCGGTCAGCCAGCTCGGGCTGACCGTGATCGGCTTCTTCGCGTCCGCCTATGCCGCGGTCAACCTCGTCGCGGGCCTCGAGACCCTGCTCGCGGGGACCGGCATGAGCTCCGCGGCGGCTTCGACGACCGCCCTGATCGTCGTCACCGTGATCCTCGCGCTCTTCACGATCGTCTTCGCCGAGCTTGTGCCGAAGTCGCTGGCCCTGTCGAACCCGGAGCGCTACGCGCTCGTCCTCGCCGTGCCGGTCGACTTCATCGCCCGCCTTCTCGGCCCGGTCATCGCGCTCCTGACCGGCGTCACCCGGGCCGTGACCGGGGTCTTCGGGGTCACGCGCAACCAGGAGGCCGAGATCACCGCCGAGGAGCTTCGACTCATCGTCGAGCGCGGCGGCGAGCAGGGCGTCCTCGAGGCCGAAGAGGAGCAGATGATCAACGCGGTCATCGAGCTCGGCGAGCGACGTGTCCACGAGGTCATGGTTCCCCGTGTGTCGATCGCGGGGCTCTCGGTCGACGCGACATTCGAGGACGCGATCGACCTCGTGATCCAGGAGGGCCACTCGCGGGTCCCGGTCTACGAGGACTCGATCGACGAGGTCGTCGGAATCCTCTACGCGAAGGACCTCCTGCCCTACTTGAAGGCCGACGCGGAAGCGCACCCGCCGCTGCGGAAGCTGCTCCGGCCGCCGGTCCTCGTGCCCGAGTCGATGACGATCGACGACCTCCTCCACGAGCTCCAGCGCCGGAAGGTCCATCTCGCGATCGTCCTCGACGAATACGGCGGGACGGCCGGGATGGTCACGATCGAGGACCTCCTCGAGGAGATCGTCGGCGAGATCCAGGACGAGTACGACGTCGAGGAGCCGATGGTCGTCCGGCTTTCTGAGACCGAGGCCCGGGTCGACGGCCGAGCCGACGTCGATGCCCTGAACGAGCTCTTCGATGACCTGAGCTTCGAGCTCGAAGACAGCGAGGAGTACGACACGGTCGGCGGCCTCGTCTTCCATCGGATCGGCAAGGTCCCGTCGCCGGGCGACCGCGTCCAGCTCGATGGGGTGTCGCTCACGGTCGAGACGACCGACGGCCGCCGCGTCGGCAAGGTCCTCGTCGTACGCAATCCAGATGCGAGGACCGCCGCCGAAGCCGAGGCGGATCGCTAGCCCGGACCCGCTCAGGCGCCGATCAGGCGGCGATCAGGTGGCGATCAGGCGCTGATCACCGAGTGGACGATCTCCTCGAGGCGCTCCCGCGCCGCCCGCTCGACGACGTTGGCCGCCGCGAGCTCCGAGAGGGCCCGATCGCGATGGAGCGCGGCCTGGGCCCGGGTGTATTCGCGCGCACCGACGTCCTCGAGGATCCCGAGGATGCCGGCGACCTCGTCATCGCCGAGGCGTTCGCTGGCGTAGAGCTCGGCGAGTCTCGCCCGCGTGGTGGGCTCGGCATGCTCGAAGGCGTAGATGACCGGCAGCGTCTTCTTCTTCCGGGCGAGGTCGGTCGGCTCCTTGCCGGTCGTCAGCTCGTGGCCCCAGATCCCGAGCAGGTCGTCGTTGAGCTGGAACGCGATCCCGAGGTCCCAGCCGAAGGCCCGGTAGCGGGCGATCACCTCGTCGTCGGCGGTCGCGAGGATCGCCCCGGCCTCGATCGAGCCGGCGATCAGCGCCGCGGTCTTGCGACCGATCATGTCGAAGTACAGGTCGACCGAGAGGGCGTCGGCGTTCTCGCTCATCCAGATGTCGAGGTACTGGCCCTCGCACAGCGCAACGCAGGTCTCGTCGTACATCCGGATCAGCCGAAGGACGGTGGCATCCGGGAAGCCGAGGTCGGTCAGCCGATGAATGGCGACGCGACTCAGGCTGAACAGCATGTCGCCGGCGTTGATGGCCTGGGGGATGCCATACCTGGCCCAGAGGGCCGGCCGGTGGCGCCGCTCCGTGTCGCCGTCCTCGATGTCGTCATGGACGAGGCTGAAGTTGTGGCCGAGCTCCACGGCCGCGGCGCCCGGCAGGGCCCGCTCGTGCTCCCCCGTGATCGAGGCATAGGACAGCAGGCCGAGGAGCGGCCGGATGCGCTTGCCGGACGGCCCGGAGCCATCCAGGCCGAGGTGGTACCGGCACATCTCGTAGACGCCGGCGGTCACCGGATCGGTCCGGGCCAGGACGCGGCTGATCTCCGCCTCGGTGTCGGCGATGAGCTGGGCGATGTCGGGGCCGGTCGAGAGCGCCATCGGCGCGAGTGTAGCCGCCGAGAACCAAACGTGCGCCACGGAAGTAGCGGGTTCGCCCGGGGCCCACGAGAGGGGATGTGCTGGCCCAGCACCAATCCGCAACGAACCGCGAGCGGGCCGCCCGTTTGGTGCCGGATGTGCTGCGCGTGAACGAGTTAGCCGCCTTCGGGCCACGTCAGAGCATTGCGAGGCCCGAGCGCAGCCGATTGGTGCTCCGACAGCACATCCGCGCCACGAAACTGCGTTCGTAGCGGCCACGTTGGTGCGTCGACGGTCAACTGGTTCAGCCGCAGCACATCGGTCGCGCGGTGTACCGTCGCAAGGTGCCCGCGCCCCGTCGCTACACCACCGATGCGATCGTCCTGTCGCGCTTCGACTACGGCGAGGCCGACCGGATCCTGACGCTCATCACGCCCGGTGGCGGCAAGATCAAGGCGATCGCAAAGGGCGTCCGGCGCCAGAAGAGCCGGATCGGCGGCAGCCTCGAGCCGTTCGGGGAGCTGCGCCTCGCGCTCGCCCACGGCCGGACGTTCGACGTCGTGACCCAGGCCTCCGTCGTTCACCCCTGGCTTCACCTCCGGGACGACCTCGTCTCGTTCGGGACGGCCTCGTACCTGGCCGAGCTCGCGAACGGGGCGCTCGAGGAGCGCCACGCGGCCGAGGGCGTGTACTTCCTGCTCAAGCGGGCCTACGAGATCCTTGACGCGGGGATGGCCCCGAGCCGGGTCGCCCGCTGGTTCGAGATGCATTTCGCGGAGGAGCTCGGGGTGCGGCCCGAGGTGGATCGCTGCGTGGAGTGCGGCCGCCTCCTGGAAGCCGACGAGCGCTATCGCTGGGTCCCGCCGCTCGGCGGCGTCCTGTGCGAGCGCTGCCCCGGCCCGCCGTACGAGCGGGTCGAGCTCTCGGTCGAGGCGCTGAAGCTCCTGAAGGCGTACCAGCGGATGGACGTCGAGGGTCTCGCCGAGCTCCGGATCCGGCCCGAGATCGAGCGGGCGGTCGAGGCCGCGATGCGCGAGTTCCTGGCGTACTCGCTCGATCGTCAGCCGAGATCGCTGGCCTTCCTCGATGAGGTTCGCGCCGGCGGCGTGGCCGTGGGGGCTCGGCCGTGATCTTCGACCCGGCGACCGAGCGTGGCGCGCACGCCCTCAAGCGCCTCGATACGGCGATGGCCGCCTGGCTGACCACGGTCTCGCCCGAGGGCCAGCCCCAATCGATGCCGGTCTGGTTCACCTGGGACGGCACCGAGATTCTGGTCTACGGCGACCATCGAGCGCGCCGCAACCGGAACCTCGAAGCCAACCCGAAGGTCTCGTTCCACCTCCCCGACAACGGCAACGGCCAGGACATCGTCACGATCGAGGGCATCGTCCGGGTCGATCCCGACTTCCCGCCGCCGGGCGAGAATCCGGCCTACATGGCCAAGTACAGCGCATGGATCGACGGCATGGGCGGGCCGGCCACGTTCGGCCAGACCTACTCGATGCCCCTCCGGATCACGCCGACCCGTGGCGTCACCTTCCAGGGCTGAGGGCTTCGACCTCGCGGTCGTCGGCGGCGGCGCAGCCGGGTGCGTACTGGCTCGCCGCCTGGCGGAGATCGGAGACCGACGCGTCGTCCTCCTGGAGGCTGGGCCCGATCTGCGGGCCTCGCCGCCGCCCGATCTGCACGACGGCTGGCACCTCTGCAAGCCACCGGATTGGGGCTACGAGACGGAGCCCGACCCAACTGGGGCGACCCGAAAGCTCCGGCGGGGTCGCGTCCTCGGCGGCACGTCCTGGCTGACCCGCTTCGCCGTTCGGGGCGCAATGTCCGACTTCGATGCCTGGGCGGCGGCTGGCAATCCGGGCTGGGCGTTCAACGACCTGCTCCCGACCTTCCGTCGACTCGAGGCCGATCTCGACTTCGGCGACCAGCCCTGGCACGGGGACCGCGGCCCGATCCCGATCACCCGCTATCTCGACCGCGAGCCGTCCGAGGTCCACGCCGCGGCCCTTGGGGCATTCGACGCGCTTGGCTACCCCTGGGTCCCGGACCACAACGCGCCGGGCGCGATTGGGGTCGGCCGGATGCCGATGAGCACTCGCGACGGGCGCCGCGTCGTCAGCCTCGATGCGTACCTGCCATTTGATCGGCCGGTGAGAAGCCTCACGATCGAGGCCGATTCACTCGTGGATCGGGTCCGCCTCGAGAGCGGTCGAGCGACCGGCGTCGAGCTCGCCGACGGGCGCGTGGTTCTCGCCGACGCGGTCGTCCTCGCGGCGGGCACCTACGGCAGCCCGTCGATCCTCATGCGCTCGGGCATCGGGCCGGCCGACCACCTGGCGTCGATCGGGATCGACGTCCAGATCGATCTTCCGGGCGTCGGCGCGAATCTCGCCGATCACCCCGGGGTTGACCTGAACTCGGGCTGGTTGGGGGAGGGGAGTGACGGGCCGCTGCTCCATTCGATCGCGACCTACCGGAGCGGGCTCGTGGCCGGACCCGAGCCCGACATGATGTTCTGGGTCAGCGACCCGGACGCCGACGATCCCGCCCTGTTCTTCGACCCGATCATTCTCCGGCCGCGCTCCCGGGGATCCGTTCGGCTCCGCTCGACCGATCCGGCCGACGCGCCCCGCATCACGCTCCCGGGCCTGGCGGATCCGCTGGACGTCGAGCGCCTGATCGACGGCTATCGCCGCGGCCTTGAGCTGGCGAACCACCCGGTGTTCCGAGGCGTCGTGACCGGGCCGCCGCCGGCCGATCCGGGTGGCCCGCAGGCGATCCGCACGGCCGTCCTCGAGAACGCCTACTCGATCCCGCATGTGGTCGGGACTTGTGCGATGGGCCAGTCGCCCGCGGACGGCGCCGTCGTCGACGCGCGCGGTCGCGTCCACGGCGTCGAGGGGCTGTCGGTCGTCGACGCGTCGATCATGCCGGACCCGCCGTCGGGCTTCCCACACCTCATCACGATGATGCTCGCGGAGCACCTTGCTAGCATCGTCGGGCCGTGACGACCGACGACCGTGACATCGCGCCCGCCGTAGCCGATCTCGACACGATCGTGTCGCTGTCGAAACGGCGCGGCTTCGTCTTTCCCTCGAGCGAGATCTACGGCGGCATCAACGCGGTCTGGGATTACGGCCCGCTCGGGGTCGAGCTGAAGAACAACGTCAAGCGAGCCTGGTGGAAGGCAATGGTCCAGGCGCGGGACGACATCGTCGGGCTCGACGCCGGGATCCTCATGCACCCCCAGGTCTGGGTGACGTCGGGCCACGTCGGCAGCTTCAGCGACCCGCTCGTGGAGTGCGCGACGGACCACCGCCGCTTCCGGCTGGACGAGCTGCCGGGTACCGAGAACCTGACCGCGACGGAGCTCGCCGATCCGAAGATCGTCGAGAAGCTCGGTTTGAAGTGTCCGGTCGATGGCGGACCGCTCTCGGCGCCGCGGCGCTTCAACCTCATGTTCCAGACCCACATGGGCCCCGTCGAGGACGACGGGTCCGTGATCTACCTCCGGCCCGAGACGGCCCAGGGCAGCTACGTGAACTTCAAGAACGTCCAGCAGTCGAGCCGCAAGAAGATCCCGTTCGGGATCGCCCAGATCGGGAAGAGCTTCCGGAACGAGATCAGCCCCGGCAACTTCGTCTTCCGGATGCGCGAGTTCGAGCAGATGGAGATGCAGTACTTCGTCCACCCGGGTGACCCTGCCGCCGCTGCGTTCGAGGAATGGCTGCCACGGCGGCGCGCCTGGTACGAACAGTTCGGGGTGTCGCCGGAGCGGCTTCGGACCCGCGAGCATCGGCCCGACGAGCTGGCCCACTACGCGAAGAAGGCCGTCGATGTCGAGTACCGCTTCCCGTTCGGCTGGAAGGAGCTCGAGGGCGTCCACAACCGGGGCGACTTCGACCTCTCGCGCCATGCCGAGGCCTCGGGCGAGAGCCTCGAGTACTTCGATCCGGCGACCGAGGAGCACTTCACGCCGTGGATCGTCGAGACGGCCGCCGGCGCGGATCGGGCGGCGTTCACGTTCCTGATCGACGCCTACCGCGAGGACGAGGTGAAGGGGGAGCGGCGGGTCTCGCTCGCGTTGCACCCCGACCTCGCGCCGTACAAGGTCGCCGTCCTGCCGCTCCTGAAAAAGCGGCCCGAGATCGTCGAGCTCTGCCACCGGATCCTCGCCGACCTCAAGCGCGACCTGATGGCCGTCTACGACGACACGGCCGCGATCGGCAAGCTCTACCGGCGCCAGGACGAGATCGGCACACCGTGGTGCGTGACGGTCGACGTCGACTCGCTCGAGGATGGCGCCGTCACCGTGCGCGACCGTGACTCGATGACCCAGGTGCGGATCCCGGTCGAGGGCGTGAAGCGCGCCATCCTCGATCGGATGGAGTCCGCCCGGCCCTGACGTCGCCTGATGCAACGTCTTCGCGACTCGGCGTGTTTGTGGACGTGATGGACAGCCCGACCCACGGCATCGTCGCCTTCGAGACCGCGCTCGGGACCTGCGCCATTCGCTGGACCGCGGCCGGGATCGCGAGCGTTCGCCTCCCGAGCGCGAGGACCGACGCTCTCCCGCGTGTCGGCCAGGTCGTCGTGCCCGATCTCGTGCGACTGGCCATCGACGGGATCGTCGCCGTGCTCGACGGCAGGTCGGCGGACCTCCGGTTCGTGCGCCTCGACGACCGGTCGATCGATGAGTTCCGCCGATCCGTCTACGCGGCGACGCGGACGATCCCGGCCGGCGCCATCGCCACGTACGGCGAGGTCGCCCGGATGATCGGCGACGCGGGCGCGGCCCGTGACGTCGGCGCCGCGCTCGCCCGGAATCCGTTCCCGATCGTCGTGCCGTGCCATCGGGTCATCGGCGCGAACGGCAAGCTCACCGGCTTCTCGGCGCCCGGCGGCCTGGCCACGAAGCGTCGGATGCTGGAGATCGAAGGAGCGCCCGGCTACGGCCAGCAGGCGCTCTTCGGCTGATCAGTCCCGCCGCCGAGTGAGCCGGGGCGAAGCGCGGCTCGCAACCATGACGCGGTGGACGACGTTCGCCTCGGTCGCATCATCCGAGCGCTGAGGCTTCGGCAGGGCTTTCGCCAGGCCGACGTTGCTCGTCGCGCCGGGGTCTCACAATCACTCGTATCGCTTCTCGAGCGCGGCCATCTCTCCAGCCTCTCGGTGCGATCCGTTCGCTCCATCTGCGCGGTCGTCGAGGCGCGCTACGAGGGCGGGCTCACGTGGCGAGGTGGCGCGATCGATCGACTGCTCGACGAGCGCCACGCCAAGCTCGTCGGCACAGTTAGTCGACGACTCGAGCGCGCCGGCTGGCACATCGATGTAGAGGTCACGTTCAACGAATACGGCGATCGTGGGTCGATCGACATTCTGGCGACCCGCCCGCCGGACGCCGCGGCGTTGGTCGTCGAGGTGAAGACGGAGCTCACCGCGATCGATGACACGATTCGCCGCCTCGATGTCAAAGAGCGGTTGGCTCCACGGATCGTGTTCGATCGCTTCGGTTGGCGGCCCGCCTCCGTCGGGCGAGTGATCGTGCTCCTCGAGTCCTCGACCAACCGTCGACGGGTCCTGGCGCATGAAGCGGTGCTCGCGGTTGCGCTTCCTGCTAAAGGAGCTGCAGTCGGTCGATGGCTGCGCCGTCCCGCCGGGCGTCTTTCTGGGCTCTTGATCTCGTCACCTACGAACGGGCGTGGCACGCGGCAGGGGAAGCGCGCTCCCAAAGGCTCGTTTGGGCCAGATTCGCAGCCACCTAGCAACCCGGGTGGTGGCTGACGGGAATCCTCGGGAACGGACCTGTCTCGTGCCACGTGGGTTGCTGTCTGACGGAAATCGCGGCGGACCTGGGGGGCCGGCCTCCCCCCGGTCCTCCCAGAGCGGCATAGCGCCGCGAGGCACTGGGCTACCCCGCTCCGTTAGTCCTCGAGCGAGCCTGCCGGCTCCTTGCCCTTCGGCCAGTAGAGCTCCTTCTTGACCTGCTCCTCGGGGAAGCCGCGCCCGAGGAGCGTCTCCTCGGCGGCGACGATCATGTCGGGGTTGCCGCAGATGTAGGCGATCGTGTTCTCGGCGGTGAGCCCGAGCTCGTCGCAGACCGGCCCGACGATCGACTCCACGCGGCCCCAGCGGCCGCTCCACCCGGTGTTGGCCGGGTGCTTCGGCCGCGACACTGTCGGCACAAAGGTCACGGGATATTCGCCACTCTCAGCCCAGCCCTCGACGAGGGATCGATAGCCGAGATCCCCGGCATACGAGACGCCGTTCAGGAAGACGGTCTTGCGTGGCCGGCCCTCCCGAATCAGCGCCCGCATCATCGCGACGAATGGCGCGTTGCCCGTGCCGGACGAAATGAACAGGTGCGTCCGATCGTCCTCGGGCTCGAGGGTGAACTTGCCCTTCGGGCCGATCATCCGCATCCGGTGGCCCACCGGCAGGCGCCACAGGAGCTCGGTGAACTGGCCGCCCTGGACGAGCCGGACGTACATCTCGTAGCCATGCGTCCCGGCGACCGCCGGGTCCGACGCGATCGAATACGGCCGCTGGACGATCCGCGTGCCGGTCGGACTCGCCGCATCGGCCGCGAACACCCCGATCGTCATGTACTGGCCGGCCTCGAACGGCGTCGCCTCGCCGTCGAACTTGACGGTGAAGTAGCCGAGGCTCTCGGTCTCGTCGGTGCGCGCGACGAGCGACGCGTTGTACTGCGGCGCCACCGGATCGATCGCGCGCTCGGGGCTCGCCAGGTCGGTCATCGCGGCCAGAGTGTACCGGCGCCCAAACGGGCGGCCCGAACGGGCGGCACGGCCTCCGTGGCTACAATTCCCGCGTGACCACCACGACGCCGCCCGCAACCGACCGCGCCCACAAGGCCGCCAAACGCTACATCTACGCCTGGGGCGCCGGCGCGGCCGAGGGCAACGGCCGGATGAAGGACCTCCTCGGCGGCAAGGGTGCGGGGCTCGCCGAGATGACGATCGCGGGCCTGCCGACGCCACCCGGCTTCACGATCACGACCGAGGCCTGCAACGACTACTTCTCCGCGGGCGAGCAACTCCCCAATGGCCTCTGGGACGACGTTCTCGAGGCGATGCAGGCAGTCGAGCGGGAGACCGGCAAGGGCTTCGGCAACACGAGCAATCCGCTCCTCGTGAGCGTCCGCTCCGGCGCGAAGTTCTCGATGCCGGGGATGATGGACACGGTCCTCAACCTTGGCCTGAACGACGACACGCTCCACGGCCTCGTGGCACTCACCAAGAACGAGCGGTTCGGCTGGGACGCGTATCGGCGCTTCATCCAGATGTTCGGCCGGATCGTCATGGACGTGAAGGCCGAGCGTTTCGACCACGTCCTCGACGCCGCGAAGGCGAAGCATGGCAAGGACGCCCGCGACACCGACCTGACCGTCGACGACCTGCAGGCCCTCGTCGCCGAGTTCAAGAAGATCGTCAAGACCGACACCGGTCGCGACTTCCCGACGGACCCCTACGAGCAGCTCGACCTCGCGATCAAGGCGGTCTTCGCGAGCTGGTTCGGCAAGCGCGCCAACGACTACCGCAACAGCCAGAAGATCGCGCACGACCTCGGGACCGCGGTGAACGTGGTGACGATGGTCTTCGGCAACATGGGCGACGATTCCGGCACCGGCGTCGCGTTCACTCGCGACCCGAATACCGGCCAGAACGAGCTCTACGGCGAGTACCTGACGAACGCCCAGGGCGAGGACGTCGTTGCCGGGATCCGGACGCCCGCCAAGATCGCCGATCTCGAGCGCGACATGCCCGAGGCCTACCGCGAGTTCAAGCGGATCGGCGAGCAGCTCGAGCGGCACTATCGGAACGTCCAGGACCTCGAGTTCACGATCGAGCGCGGCCGCCTGTACATGCTCCAGACTCGTGACGCGAAGCGGACCGCCGCGGCCGCCGTGAAGATCGCCGTCGACATGGTCGGTGAGGGCCTGATCTCGGAGGCCGAGGCGGTCGCCCGGATCGAGCCGGCCCAGGTCGACCAGCTGCTCCGGGCGACGTTCGATCCGATCGCCCTGAAGACCGCGAAACGGGTCGTGAAGGGCCTCAACGCGTCGCCGGGTGCCGCGGTGGGTCGGGCCGTCTTCGATGCCGACGACGCGGTCGCCTGGGTGAACCGCGGCGAGAAGGTCATCCTCGTCCGGATCGAGACCTCGCCCGACGACTTCCACGGGATGGCCGTTGCCCAGGGAATCATCACGGCGCGCGGTGGCGCGACCTCGCACGCGGCCGTCGTCGCCCGCCAGATCGGCAAGCCGTGCGTCGCGGGCTCGGCCGATCTCGTCATCGATTACGCGTCGAAGGGCGCGGCCTGTGCCCGGACCGGCATCGACTTCAAGGAAGGCGACTGGCTGAGCCTCGACGGCACGACCGGCGACCTGTACCTCGGTCAGCTGCCGACCGTCGAGGCCCGGTTCGAGGACCAGCCCGAGCTCCAGACGATCCTCGGCTACGCCGACAAGATCCGGCGGATGGAGGTCTGGACGAACGCCGACAAGCCCGAGGAGGCGGCCCAGGCCCGCGGCTACGGCGCCCAGGGGATCGGCCTCTGTCGAACCGAGCACATGTTCCGCGAGGGCGAGCGGCTCGAGATCGTCCGTGGCGCAATCCTGATTGCGAACGCCGCGACCCGGGCGAAGGCCAAGGTCGCCGCCGGCGAGACCCTCGACGCCGACGAACAGGCGGTCGTTGCCGAGTTCGATGTGGCGCTCGGGAAGCTTGAGACGCTCCAGCAGGGCGACTTCGAGGGCATCTTCAAGGCGATGGACCGCCTGCCGGTGGTCATTCGCCTCATCGATCCGCCGCTCCACGAGTTCCTGCCGAACCTCGAGGAGCAGCTCGTCAAGGTCACCCAAGACGACCAGCGCCACGAAGACGGGAAGGGGAGCGGCGCCGCCGCGGAGGACCGTGATCTCCTCCGGACGATCCAGTCGATGCACGAGCAGAACCCGATGCTCGGGCTCCGCGGCGTCCGCCTGGGCCTGATGATCCCGGACTTCGTGAAGGTCCAGACGCGGGCGATCCTGAATGCCGAGATCGCGGTCACGAAGGCCGGCGGCCACCCGATCGCGAAGATCATGATCCCGCTCGTCGGCCATGTGAACGAGCTGGCGGCGACCCGGGCCCTCCTCGAAGCCGAGGCGAAGGCCGTCGAGGCGAAGGCCGGCGTCCACGTCGACTACAAGTTCGGGACGATGATCGAGGTCCCGCGGGGAGCCCTCACCGCCGACGAGATCGCGCGCGAAGCCGAGTTCTTCAGCTTCGGCACGAACGATCTCACCCAGATGACGTTCGGCTACTCCCGCGACGACGCCGAGGGCGGCTTCCTGCTGAAGTACGTCGAGGACAAGATCCTGCCGGTGAACCCGTTCCAGACCCTCGACGACGCGGTTGCCGGCCTGATGAAGATCGCGGTCGAGAAGGGCCGGGCGACCCGCCCCGACCTCGAGATCGGCATCTGCGGTGAGCACGGTGGCGATCCCGAGTCGATCGCCAAGTGCGAGCGGATCGGCCTCGACTACGTCTCGTGTTCGCCGTTCCGCGTGCCGGTCGCCCGCCTCGCCGCAGCCCAGGCGGCGCTCACGAACGCCGCGGAACGCGACAAATAGGTCGGCGATGCCCGGCTTGACGCGCGAAGAAGCGGCGGCCCGCGCCGTGCAACTCCACGCTGCGAAACGCACGTCAAACTGAACGGGTGCAGCAGGGTCAGCGCAAGCCTCGACACCGAGTCGTCATCGTCGGCGGCGGCTTCGCCGGGCTGAACGCCGCGAAGGGTCTCGGTGGCGACGATCGGTTCGACGTCACGCTCGTTGACCGCCACAACTACCACCTGTTCCAGCCGCTGCTCTACCAGGTCGCGACGGGCGCGCTGGCGCCGGGCGAGATCGCGCAGCCGCTCCGGAGCATCCTCCGGGGCCGCAAGAACGTGACCGTGCTCCTCGGCGAGGCGGTCCACCTCGACGCCGAGAAGCGGGTCGTCGAGCTCTCCGACGGCGGCCCGATCGGCTACGACACCCTGATCGTCGCGAGCGGGGCGCGGCATTCGTATTTCGGCCATCCGAAATGGGCGGCGTTCGCGCCGGGCCTGAAGTCGATCGACGACGCTACGACGATCCGACGCCGGATCCTCATCGCCTTCGAGGCGGCCGAGCGCGAAGCGGATCCGCAGGCTCGCCGCGAGTGGATGACGTTCGTCGTCGTCGGCGGCGGCCCGACCGGCGTCGAGCTCGCCGGCGCGCTGGGCGAGATCGCGAACGACACGCTCCGCCGCGACTTCCGGTCGATCAACCCGCCCGATGCCCGGATCTTCCTGATCGAGGGGATGCCCCGTCTGCTTCCGACATACCCGGAGGGTCAATCGGCTTCCGCGGCGCGCCAGCTCACGAAGATCGGGGTCACGGTTCGGGTAAGGACGCTCGTTGTCGGGATCACCGAGACGTGGGTCCGGGTGAAGCCCGCGGAGGCGCCCAGCGCCGCGGCGCAGGCGGCGGCCGCGACGAAGCCCAAGGAGGTCCGGATCGCGACGCGCACCGTCCTCTGGGCCGCCGGCGTCCAGGCTGCGTCGTTCGCGAAGGTCGTCTCGGACGCGACAGGAGCAGAGACCGACAAGGCAGGCCGGATCCGCGTCGGGCCGGACCTCGCGATCCCGGGTCGTCCGGAGATCCTCGTCCTCGGGGATGCCGCGATCGCGCCGGGCGGCCCGAACGGTGGACCGGTGCCCGGCGTCGCCCAGGGTGGAATCCAGACCGGGCGCTATGCGGCCACGCTCCTGAAGGCCCGCGCGGCCGGCGAGGCCACCCTGCCCTTCCACTACCAGAACCGCGGTGATGTCGCGGTCATCGGCCGGTCGGCCGGGGTCACGAACATCCCGTGGCTCGGGCGTTTCGGGCGCCAGAGCGGCTTCTTCGCCTGGGCCCTCTGGCTCGGGATCCACATCGCCTATCTCATCGGGTTCTCGAATCGGGTCGTGGTGCTCACGCGCTGGACCTGGACCTTCTTCACCCACGGCCGGGGCTCGCGCCTGATCACGGGCCTGCCGCTCACTCCGGAGATCGAGAAGCCCGAGCCGCCCGCGTGATTCGGGCGTGAGCGACCCGCGCCACGTCAGCCGGCCGCGTTCGAGCCTCCGGCGGTTCGTGCTTGATATCTCGCCCCTGCGTGACCTCCGCGACTACCGGCTCCTGTGGACCGGCCAGAGCGTCAACGTCATCGGCACCCAGATCACGCGGGTCGCGTTGCCGTTCCAGGTCTACGTCCTGACCCACTCGACCCTCGCCGTCGCCGGCCTCTCGCTCGTCCAGCTCGTGCCGCTGCTCCTCTTCGCGCTGGGCGGCGGCTCACTCGCCGATGCGTTCGATCGCCGGAAGCTCCTCATGGTGACCCAGAGCGGGCTGGCGCTTTCCAGCCTCGCGCTCGCGATCGTCTCGCTGCAGGCGAGCCCGCCTATCGCGCTCCTGTTCGTCATCGCGTTCGTCGCGGCATCGTTCTCGGCGATCGACTGGCCGGCCCGCTCTTCGGCAGTTGCCAGGCTGGTGCCGCCGCATCGGCTGCCGGCGGCGATCGCGCTCAACCAGGTGAGCCTGAACGCCGGCTCGATCATCGGCCCCGCGATCGGCGGAGTTGTCCTCGCGACGGGCGGAGTCTCGGGGGCGTACGCGCTCGATGTCGTGACGTTCGCGGTGTTCCTCGTGACGATCACGTCGCTCAACCCGATCCCGCCGCTCGTCGCGGGGGCACGTCCGGGTATGGTTCGTTCGACAGCGGCGGGTGATCCTGTCGACGTTCGCGATTGACCTGAACGCGATGATCTTCGGGATGCCGAATGCCCTGTTCCCGGCGCTCGCGCTCGACGTGTTCCGGGCCGGCCCGATCGGCGTCGGGCTCCTGAATGCCGCCCCCGCCTTGGGCGCGTTCCTCGGAGCGCTGATCTCCGGCGCCGTCACCCGGATCCGGCGCGTCGGGCGCGGGATCATCGTGGCCGTTGCCGTTTGGGGTGTCGCGATCCTCCTGTTCGGGGTCTCGGCGCTGCTGCCGCTCTCGGTGGCTCTCCCGCTCGCCCTCGTCTTCCTGGCGGTTGCGGGTGCCGCCGACGTCCTGTCCGCCGTGCTCCGGGGCAGCATCGTCCAGCTCGCGACGCCCGACGAGCTGCGGGGCCGCGTGAGCGCGATTCACATCGTGGTCGTGACGAGCGGGCCTCGGATCGGCGACATCGAGGCCGCCGCGGTCGCATCGGTCGTCGGCGCGCAGCTCAGCGCGATCAGCGGGGGGCTCCTGTGCCTCCTCGGCGTGTACGTCGTCGCCCGCTGGTATCCGGAGCTCGACCGCCACGAAGCGGCCGCCGCCCCAGCGGACCCGCCTGCCCAACCGCCAGCCGAGCCCGTGGCCGCCTGACATGCCCGAACCCGCCACGAACCTCGAGATCACCGACGTCCCGGCCGAGCGTCGCTACGAGGCCCGGATCGACGGCGAGCTCGCCGGCTGGGTCGACTACGGCCGCGTTCGGAACCGGCTCGTGGCGATCCACACGGAGGTGCTGCCGGCGTTCGGCGGCCGGGGCATCGCCACCTCGCTCGTGAAGCGCGTCATTGCCGACGTTCGGGCTGCCGGCGGATCGCTCACGCCCCGCTGTCCGCTCTTCGTGACCTGGTTCGAGCGCCATCCCGAGGACCGTGACATCGTGCGGATGCCACGATGACGCCGGTGCTGGTGCGCCCCGGCAATTCGGCTGCAAGGGCAATGCAAGGGGACCATCGTGGATAATCGCCCGACCCACGCAGGGGGCGGAGGCGACCATTCGGGATGCGTCGCTATCAGGTGGGACTCGTGAGGGGCAGCAGATCGTGCGCTTGAGGCGGCGCCCAACGGGGCGCGAGACCGGGGACCGAGGACGCCGGGGTCAGGCCCTGGTCGAGTTCGCCCTCGTCGCGCCGATCATGGTCCTGATCTTCGCGGCCCTCGTCCAATTCGCCTTCATCTTCGAGCGCCAGATCGGCATCGAGAACGCCGTCCGCGACGGCGCGCGCCGTGCGGCCACATACGAAACGGTCGACGCGACCGATGCGGCCATCAATGGGCCGTTTACGTGGAGTCTCGTCTTTTTCGTTGGCGGGCTCCTGGAGACGAATGCCCAAGGCTACGACCCTCTCCAAGCCGTCGATCAGAAGGTCTGCTATCGGACGCAGACCAGCGCGAACGGCGTGAGCAGCGTCCTCGTCAAGGTCTCGGTCGGGTACAAGCATCCGCTCTTCCTGCCCCTGATCACCCAGATTCTCGACCCGATCGATGGGACCACGGACGGCGCGCTGCGCGTGGACACGAGCTCCGAGTTTCAGGTCCAGAACGATCCGACGATTGCAACAAGCGTCACGCCGGATCCCTTGTGCTACACCGGGCCATGAAGAAGCCGTCGGAATCGGCTCCCGGGCAGGCCCTGGTCGAGTTCGCGCTCGTCATCCCGGTGTTCCTGTTGATCTTGTTCGCGATCATCCAGCTGGGATTGCTCTTCGGCGGCCAGAACAGCCTGACGAATGCCGTGCGTGAGACGGCCCGATACGCCGCGCCGTACCGAGTCATCGATAACGCCGGCGCGCAGGACACCTGCGACAACTTCGTGCTCGGGAAGCTCGAAGACACGCTCCGCTCGAATCCCCTGACCTCTGATACGGCCACCCGTGAGATCCCGCACGTCGAGTACACCTGGCAGATCGACCCGAATGGCGATTACTACGTCCAGATCTCGGTCAAGGCCGACTACAAGTTCCCGCTCTACGTGCCGCTCGTCGCCCAGATCCTCGACGGGCTTGACGGGGTGAGCGACAACAGCCTCCGACTTTCCGCACAGGAGGAGATGCGAGTTGAGAACCCGCCGCTCGTCCCGCCGATCCCCTCGCCGGCCAGCTGTCCTTGATGCCGCGATGACACGGTCCTCATTCATGCCACTCGGCGCGGCACGTGAATCCCAGCGGGGCCAGGTTCTCGTGCTCTTCGCGTTCGTCCTGATCGTCCTCCTGCTCGTCTCGGCCCTCGCGGTCGACTACGGCGGCTGGTTGCTGGCTCGACGTAGCTACCAGAACGCCGCCGACGAAGCGGCCGTCGCCGGCGCATACCTCCTGACGAGCCAGATCAACGATCAATGCACGGTGTCGCAGCCATCCAAGAACCACTGCGCTCGCGAGGCAGCCTGGGCGTCGCTCCAGCAGCATCTCGGGTTGGCCCTCCCGGGCAATACGCCCGCGACGATGGCCAACTCCATTGGCAACGTTCCGTACTTCGAAGCCGGCTACAACATCTGGGTCGCGAGCCCACCGAGCGACGCCGGAGCTGCATATCCCGGACTCGCCAGCAGCGAGAAGACGATCTTCGTCCGGGTCGAACGTCAACAGCAGGCGAATATCTCGCGGCTCATCGGCTCGGGTCCGACGGTCGGCGCGTGGGCGACTGCAGGACGGATTCCGCAGAGCTTCGCAATCGTTGTGCTCTGCGGGCCGCCAACCTGTCGCCTTCCGAACGGCTCCAACTTGAACGTGAATGGCTCCGGCAGCACGTTGATTCTCCTGAAAGGTGACATTGGCAGCAACTCGTTCGCGAAGACGGCTGGTAGCTCAGCGGCGATTGCGCTCTCAGAGACGAACGCCAGCTCCGCGTATATGCACTTTCCGGCCCAATGTGCGACGACATCCAACAGCTGCCAACTCGTCGGCTGGGATGAAAGCACCAGCAGCCGGACAACGCGCAAGAGCGCCCTGGCGCTGCCGCAGGTCATCGACCCGGCCTATTTCGCGCCA
>WNFL01034205.1_pt1 | contig 22028 bp, 19 predicted proteins | sample 5400361 | NCBI WGS metagenome assembly WNFL01 (sample SAMN13153351, study PRJNA577476) | soil metagenome | isolation source: 40 cm soil on Douglas fir-dominated hillslope | place: USA:California | collected 2013-09-17
GTTCCAGAACAAGAGCACGAAGGTCGCGACGAACAAGTGGCACACGCTGAAGATGCAGGCGCAGGGCGATCACTTCATGGTCTGGTTCGACGGCGAGAAGGTTCTCGACGCGAAGGACGAGACCTTCAAGGACGCGGGCAAGGTCGGTCTCTGGACGAAGGCGGATTCGGTGATCGCGTTCGACGACCTCACGATCGAGGCGCATTGAGGAAGGGCGAGGAGGAAAGAGGGCCGACGCTCGCGCAGATGGCCCTCTATTTCTTCCGCCTCGGCGCGCTCGGGTTCGGCGGCCCCGTCGCTCTCGCGAACACGATGCGCAGAGACCTCGCGGAGGAGCGCGGCTGGCTGACCGAGGAGGAGTACGAGAACGGGCTCGCGATCGCGGCGGCGTGCCCCGGGCCGCTCGCCTATCAGCTCGGCGTCTACTGCGGCTACGTGGGGCACGGCGTCGCCGGGGGGCTCGCGGTGGCGGTCGCGGTCGGCCTGGCGCCTTTCCTCCTCGGGACGGGCCCGTCGTCGTCGCGCTCATCGTGAAGGCCTGCTGGAACCTGGGTCGGAAGACGCTCCGCAAGGATCTCCTCGCCTGGCTCTTCGCCGCCGCCGCCTGCGCGATCACGGTCGTCGTGCAGAAAGAGCTGACGGCGATCTTCCTCGTAGCGGGCTTCTTCGGGATCTGGCTGCTCGCCCCCGCGCCGGCATCCCCGCCGAACGACGCGTCGGCCGGGGCGCCCCCGACGGGCTCGTGTCCGGCGGCCGCGACGCTCGCCGTCGCGGGCGGCACGAGCGCGGCGGGCGGCATCACCGCGAAGCTGTTCCTCTTCTTCTTCAAGACCGGGCTCCTCGTCTTCGGAAGCGGGCTCGTCATCGTGCCGTTCCTGAAGACGTACGTGGTGGACGAATACCACTGGCTCGGCAACCGGGAGTTCCTCGACGCCGTCGCGATCGGCATGATCTCTCCGGGCCCCGTCGTGATCACGGCGACGTTCGTCGGCTTTCTCCTCGGCGGCGTCCTCGGCGCGGCCGCCGCGACCGTCGGCATCTTCTCGCCGGCCGTCCTCTTCACCGTCTTCGCGACGCCGCTCCTCCTCCGTTACCGCCGGCAGCGACGGCTCGCCGGGTTCATTCGCGGGATCACCGTCGCGGTGGTGGGGGTCCTCGTCGGGACGACGTGGCTCGTCGGCAGGACCGCGATCGGCGACGCCGTCACCATCGCCGCCGGCGCCCTCTCGCTCGCATCGCTCTTCCTCTTCCCGAAGCTTCCCGAGCCGCTCCTCGTCCTTGCAGGCGCGGTCCTCGGTTTCGTGGCATACCCGCTCCTGAAGCCCGCTTGGGTCCTGGGCTGAGCCCAGGACAAAAAAGGAGGCTCAGGCGCCCCTACAGGTTGAACGACCTCCGCACCTTGAGCGTCACACGCGTGCCGGGGCGCTCGAAGCCGGCGCCGATCTGGCGGCTCACGACGCCGAAGACGTCCGTCGCGGAGTCGAAGAGCCACCGCACGATCACCTGGAAGCTCGTCAGCCTGTCGACGTTGTCGCTCTGGAGGATGACGGAGGAGAGCAGGTTCACGGAAGGGTTCCAGTCGAGGCGGCCCGAGAAGAGCGAGAGATCGAAGTCTCCCTGCGGGAGGCGAACGACGTTATAGCTCTCGATGAGCGAGACGCCGACGTGCGCGCTCGGCTTCAGGAAGAGCCGCCCGGTGAACGTGTTCCGCGTCCCGCCGAAGTAGCCGCCGAAGTTCGCGTTCGCCTGGAACGCCACCGCGCGGCTCGGGTCGGTGCCGAGCGTGACCTGATGGCGCGTGAATTGGTAGCGGCCCACCGGGATCGTCACCGACTTCGTGAGCTCGAGCGGGACCTCGAGGCTCTCGTCGAGGACGTCGACGATGTCGTCGTCCGTGTAGGCGCCGCTCAGCCAGTTCGCACGGAACGTGTACTGGTACTCGCGCTCGTGGAGGAAGCCCGCCTCGTTGTGCTTCGTCGTGTAGAACGTCTCGAAGTCGAGCTCGCGGAGGCCGAGCACGTGCGGGCGCGGGCGCAGCTCGAGGTCGAAATAGTCGAGGAGGATGCCGGCTTCGTTGACGAAGCCCATCTGCGGCGAGAAATTGCTGCCGATGCGGCTCCGCTGGAGCTCGCCCTTGACGAAGTCCGACTCCCACTGGAGGTCCAGGTTCCACGCGCTGTCGTGGCCTCTGAGGCCGGGCGTGTCCGTCTTCACCCAGTACGCGGCGAAGAAGAGCTCCGGCGTGAACCGCAGGCCCGTGTCGGCGCCGTACGTCCCCGACGACGGGTGGCCCGGGTCGTCACGCGCCCGGTCGAGGCGCGTGAAGAGCGCGCCGACGTACGACGCATGCCCGAGGTCCTGCTTCGCGCGGACGACGTAGAAGTCCGAGCGCGGGTCGCCTTCCGCGGCGCGCGTCTGTAGTGCGAGCGCGCCGAAGTCCGTCTTCCCGAGCCTCCCCGTCAGCTTCAACCCGGCGTCGATCGGGACCGGCACGCTCGTGTCGTCCTGGGATCTGAGGCCGATCGTGCGCGAGAAGAACGGATACGTCGTGTAGCGCGTGCCGAAGTCGAAGACCTGCGCGCGCTGGAGGAAGAAGGCACGCTTCTCGGGGTAGAAGAGAGACGCCCTGCCGAAGTTGAACTGCTGCTGGTCCGCCTCCGTCTCCGCGAAGTCGGTGTTGACGGTGAGGTCCGCCTCGACGGAGGAGGAGACGCCGTAGCGGAAGTCGAGGCCGGCCTTGCCGAGGAGCGCGGTGTGCGGCGGATCCCCGCGCCGGTCGGCCGCGGCGGCGGCGTAGGGAGTCAGCTCGCGGAGCGTCCGCGCGCGGAGCACCGGAAGCCCGGCCAGCTCGCCCGCCTGCGAGATGCGCCAGAGGGTGTACGGCCGCTTCCAGGCCGTCCAGTAGTCGGTCTCCGTGCGCCGCTTCGACTCACGCGCGAAGTTGAAGCCCCATATGCCCTCGGGATCGCCCGGGAACGTGAGGGCAGCGAACGGGATCGTGAAGAGCGCCTGCCAGCCGTCCGCGGTGCGCCGGACGCGGACGTCCCACACGGTGTCCCAGTCGAGCGACGGCTCGCCCTCCCCGGAGACGAGGCCGTCGACGCGCACGCCGTTCGGGTTCGTCGAGAAGAAGTAGGCGTTCCGCCGGTCGCGGTACGTGTCGAGGACGAGGCCGATGCGGTCGTCGGCGTCGAGGACCGCGTCGCGCCTCAGCTCGCGCGCCACGAGCTCCGACGCCGGCTCCTCCATCGTGAAGAGGAAGAGGAGGGCGCGCGGCGTCGCGAGGACCCGGCATTCGGTGCGAAGCGTCGCCGGCGCGCCCTCCGAAGGCTCCTGCTGCGTGAGCGCCCCGGCTACGGGGGCGTCCGCAAACGCCGGGTCGTCGAACGCCGACGGACCGACGTCCCGCCCGACGGCGAGGACCCGCAGCGACGCGCCTTCCGCGGCGGCGGTGCCGGACGCGCAGAGGAGCGCGGCGAGGAGCGCCGGAGCCGCGCCCCTCAGCGGTCGTTCCACACCTGGATCGTGATCTTCCCGTCCGCGCGCACGACGCCGCGCATCATGCCGTTCGTGTTGAACGGCGTCGCGACGTTGCCCTGTCGGTCGAGCGCGATGACGCCGCCCTCGCCCTTCTGCGCGACGAGCTCCTTCATCACGACGTCGTCGGCCGCCTTCGCGAGCGGGACGTGGAGGTACTTGACGCGCGCGCCGATGTCGGCCGCGACGACGTTTCGGATGAAGAACTCGCCGACGCCGGTGCCCGAGACCGCGCAGCTCTCGTTCGACGCGTACGTCCCCGCGCCGATGAGAGGCGAGTCGCCGACGCGCCCCGGCATCTTCCAGACGGTGCCGCCGGTCGACGTGCCCGCGGCGAGGTCGCCCGCCTGGTCGAGCGCGACCGCGCCGACGGTGCCGTGCCTCTCCTCGGCGGCGGGAGACGCCTTCTTCCGCTCCTCTTCTTCGCGCTTCTGCCAGCGCTTCCACTCGCGGTCCGTGAAGAAGTAATAGGGGGAGACGAGCGACATCCCCTGCGAGGCCGCGAACTGCTCGGCACCTTCCCCGACGAGGAGGACGTGCTTCGTCTTCTCCAGCACGAGCCTCGCGAGACGAATCGGGTTCGCGACGCGCTTCACCGAGGCGACGGCGCCCGCGGCGAGCGTCTTTCCGTCCATGATCGAGGCGTCGAGCTCGGGCACGCCCTCTCGCGTGTAGTAGCCGCCGCGCCCCGCGTCGAAGAGGCCGGAGTCCTCCATCACGGCGAGCGAAGCCTCGACGGCGTCGAGGCTCCGGCCGCCTTTCGAGAGGACGCCGTAGCCGGCCTCGAGCGCGTGGGTGATCGCCGCCTGCCGCTTCTCGAGCTGCTCCGGCGCCTCCTTGCTCCAGTCCCCAGCTCCGCCGTGGACGACGAGGACGATCCCCGGCTTCTCGGGGGGCGCGGCGCCGCGCATCGCTCCGGAGGCGAAAAGGAGGACGAGCGTCGAAATCGTCAGCGGGCGCGCGAATCTCATGCGACCTCCGTCTCGCGATTCTCGGTCATTCGTCGCGCGCGAGCGCGCGGGCCACGTTCCCTCGGGCTTCCTCGAGCCGCTCGCGCGCCCTTTCGGGCGGAAGACCCAGCGTCCCAGAGACGAGCGCGACCGGCAGGCTCCAGCCGCTCTCGTGGAGGAGCTCCTCCGCGCGCGCGGGCGGGAGCGACGCGAGCTCCGAGACGATCCGGATCGCCCGGGCGCGGAGCTTCGCGTTCGTGGGGCGGAGCGCCGCCATCTCGCCGGCGACGACGAGGCCGCGCGTCCTCATCACCGATGTCGAGAGCATGTTGAGGACGACCTTCTGCACGGTCCCGGCCGACAGGCGCGTCGACCCCGCGACGACCTCCGGGCCGGCCTCGACGAGGATCGGGTGCTCGGCGAGCGCCAGGAGCGGAGCGCCCTTCGTGCAGGAGACCGCGACGGTGAGCGCGCCCTTCGCGCGGGCGGCGCGGAGCGCGCCGAGCGCGTAAGGCGTCGCGCCGCTGGCCGAGACCGCGACGACGGCGTCCTTCGCCGAGAGCCCCTCCGCGGCGAGGTCGCGCGTCGCCGCGGCCTCGTCGTCCTCGGCGCCCTCGACCGCCCGGCGCATCGCGTCCGGCCCGCCCGCCAGGAGCGCGACGACGAGGTGAGGATCCGTCCCGAACGTCGGCGGCAGCTCGGCGGCGTCGAGCGCGGCGAGCCGTCCGCTCGTCCCCGCGCCCGCGTAGAGCCAGCGTCCGCCCGCCTCCAGCCGCGCGGCGAGCGCGTCCGAGGCGCGCGCCACCGCCTCGAGCGCCTCGCCGACCCGCGCGACCGCCTCGCTCTCCTTCGCGTGGAGGCGCTCGAGGAAGGCGAGCGTGTCGCTCACCGCGCACGCTCCGCTTCGTCGACGGTCGCCGCGAGCCGCACCGCGCCGAGCTCGGGCGGGTACGCGGCGGGGCCGATCTCCGCGCGCGGCGCCGTCTGGAGGAGGCGCTCGGCGAGGGCGTCGCGGACGAGCTCGCCCGCGCTGAAGACGCCGCCGACGCACGCGACGCGAAAGCGCTCCTTCGTCAGGCCGAGCCGCTCGGCGACGCTCGCTGCCGTGCGGCCAAGCTCCTCGCCGGCCTCGCGGAGGAGCCGGAGCGCGACGGTGTCCTGCCGACGCGCGGCCTCGAGCGCCAGCGGGAAGTACGCCGCGACATCCGCGGGGCTCGCCCCCGCCGTCGTCAGGCGCCCGACGAGCTCGCGAGCCGGCTCGCTCCCCTCCTCGTCGAAGAGGAGTCCCGTCATGAGCGTGGACCCCGTGCGGCCGTCGATGTCGGCCACGACGGCCGCCAGCGCGCGGCGGCCGATCGCGTACGCGGAGCCCTCGTCCCCGATGAGCGGCCCCCAGCCGCCCGCGCGCGCCGTGTCGCCGCCGGCGTTGCGGCCGAGGGCGACGGTCCCGGTGCCGGCGATGATCACGATCCCCGGAGCGAAGACGCCTTCCCGGAACGCGCCCGCGAGCGCGACGTCGGCGTCCCCGACGACGTCGACGCGCGGGCCGGAGAAGCGGCGACGGAGAGCGTCCCCGAGCCGGAGCGCGGCCCCGGCGGCGCCGATCCCCGCCACGCCGGCGACGAGCCCGTGTGCCTCCGCGGCGGGGACACCGGCCGCCTCGCGCGCGTCCTCGACCGCCTCGAGGATCGCTTCGACGACGCTCGCGAACGGCGCCGTCGCCGCGTTCGCGGGGCCCGCCGCCCCGCGCCCGAGCGGCACGAGGTCGGGCGCGGCGACCACGGCACGCGTCCTCGTCCCGCCCGCGTCGACGCCGATGTAGAGCGCGCGCATCGCGCCGAAGGTTACGCCGCTGGAGAGCGGCGCGGGCTAGAACGGGTGCTCGAAGCTGAGGTAGATCAGGACGCTCTTCTCGCCCCAGCTCGGCCCGACGCCGATCGGGAACGCGATCCCGGGCACGACCTGGAGGTTTCCCTTCAGATTCCACGCCCAGCGGACGCCGGGACTGATCACGGCGTGGCTGTGAGTCTCGGCGTTGCCCGAGCCGGTCACGTCCTGGTCGCGCGTCACGACGGCCTCCACGAGGAAGTTGAGGAGCGGGCGCGCGAGCCAGACGACGCTCCACCCGAGGTTCTGCCCGAACGTCGTCGCCTTCTCGCCCTGCGCGTCCTCGGAATGCGGCACGAGCGTCAGCCCCGCGTTCACGTGCGTGACGAGCCTCTCGGAGATCACGACGCTCACCGGCAGGTCGATCTGATAGCCGACCGCGCCGCTCCCATAGCCGAGGCGTGCGCTCCCCGTCGGCAGGAACAGGGTGAAGCGCGGCGAGCACGCGACCTTCGCGTCCCCGTCGCCGACGAGCTGGTAGCGGTAGTTGAGCGCCACGTCTCCGAAGCGCGTGCCGCCGGCCGACTCGGGCAGGTTCTGGAGCGGGATCGTGTAGCTGAGCTGGTTCTTCACGCCGCCGACCGGCCACTCCTGCGTGAACGTGAAGACCGCGTCGTGCGTCCCCGACGCCAGCGTGAACGAGGAGATGTGCTGCACGACGCGCGGCTCCTGGTTGTACGACTCCTCCATCAGGAAGGAGTTGTCCTGGATGGCCTTCTCCTTCGCCGGCTCCTGCGCCGCAAGAGGATGCGCCGCAGCGACGAGCGTGACGAGGGCGAGCAGCCGGCGCGTCTTCGCCATCTCTGAAATTTCGGCGGGAAGGATACAGGACGGGCGCGAGCCTCTATCCTCTCGCGAAACGGAGGCTCTTCGCTGTCGGAATCCGAGAACACCGCTCTCGCCCGCAAGTGGTTCGAAGAGGTATGGAACGTGCGCCGGGAGGCCACGGTCCACGAGCTCCTCCATCCGGAAGGCGTCGGGCACATGGAGGGCCTCGAGGTCCGGGGCGCGGCGGAGTTTCTGCCGGCCCGCGCCGCGCTCCTCGACGCGCTCCCGGACATGAGGGTGACCGTCGAGGAGACCGTCGCGCAGGACGATCACGTCGTGGTGCGCTGGTCCGTGACCGCGACGCACGGTGGAGCGGGACTCGGATTCCCGGCCACCGGAAAGCCGGTCCACTTCCGCGGCCTCACATGGCTGACGTTTTCGGGTGGCCGGATCGTCGAGGGTTGGGACGCGTGGAACCAGGGCAAGCTCCTCTCGGAGCTGCAAGGCCGATAGACCGCCCCTACTCGAAACCTTCCATCACCCAGATGTCGCCGCCCTCGGGCCGGAAGCGGTCGAAGAGGACCCACCGCCCGTCCGGCGACCAGACCGGGTAGTCGATCCGCACGCTCGGGTCCTCGAGCTCGAAGACCTTCTCGGGTGCGCCGCCCGCGAGCGGCGAGACCCAGAGGGCGCGGTGTCCGACGACGTCCATCACCTTCGCGCCGTCGGGAGACAGCGTCATGTGCGAGCCGCCGGCGACCTCGGCGGTCGGCCGCGGCTCGCCGCCCTCGACGGGCACCTCCATCGTCCGCGAAGCGCCGCCGCCTGCCGGAGAGCGGAAGAGGATCGAGCGGCCGTCCTTCGTGAACCTGAGGAAGTGCCCGAGGACGCCGACCCTCGTCAGCGCGCGCGGCTCGCTTCCGTCCGCGTTCATGATCCAGACCTCGAGGCGGCCGCTCCTGTCCGACTGGAACGCGATACGCTCGCCGTCGGGCGAGACGCACGGGTTGACGTCGATCGTGCTCTCGTGCGTGAGCTGCGCCAGATCTCCCGTCGCGAGGTCCACGGTCCAGACGTCGACGGCGCCGCTGCGCGACGAGAAGAACGCCAGACGCCGGCCGTCGGGGAACCAGCTCGCCTGGTAGTCGCCGCCCGGACCGCGCGTGACGGCGCGCGTCCCGGCGTCCTCGAGCGAGTGGACGAAGAGGTTCATCTGCCCGGAGCGGTCCGAGTTGAACGCGATCGAGCGGCCGTCGGGCGAGAACGCCCCGCGGCTCTCCTCGCGCGTCGTCGCGACGACGGGCTCGGGCGCGCCGGTGGGCCGGCCCGTGTCGGGCGAGACGGGAAGGCGCCACAGGTCGGCGTTCTGCTTCAGCGTGGAGAACGCGAGCCGGCGGCCGTCCCGCGACACCGCGAGCTCGACGTCCTGGCCCGCGCCGGTCGTCACCTGGCGCGGGACCCCTCGTCCGGCGACGGGGATGCGCCAGACGTTGAGGCCGCCGCTCCGGTACGAGGAGAAGAGGATGCTCCTGCCGCCGGCGGAGAAGACGGGGTTCACGTCCTGGAAGAGGTCGTTGGTCACCCAGGCCGTCTGCCGGGTCGCGAGGTCGAGGGTCCTGACGTCGAGCTTCGTCCGCTCGATGTTCTGGAAGACGATGCGGCGTCCGTCGGGCGCCCAGCGCGGGCGGATGTGGACCATCGCCTCCGTGTCGTCGCTCGAGACCTGCTGCGGGTTGTGGCCGAGCGGGTCGAGCGTCCAGATGCGGCGCGGGCCCGCCCAGCTCGCGTCGACGGCGATGCGCTTCCCGTCGGGCGAGAACGCCGGGTTGAAAGCGTGCTCCACGAGACGCGACGTCTCGCCCGTCGAGAGGTCGAGCGCGTGGAGGTCGCCGTCGACGTGCTGCCCGAAGACGTCGCCCGGCTCGAGGCGCACGCCGGCCTGCCGCGCGCGCACGTAGAGGATCGTCGCGGCGTCCGGCGCCCAGACGGGGTGGATCGCGTCGTTCTCGCCCGACGTGAGCACGCGCTCCTCGTCGGTACGGAGGTCCTTCCTGACGAGGCGACGCACGCCCCCCGTCGCCGCCGAGAAGACGATCTCCTCGCCGTCGGGCGAGAACGCCGGGAACTCCTCGACGCCCGCCGAGGACGTCACCTGCCTGAGCTGCGGCTGCACGCGCGGGCGCGGGGCGCGCGGCGCCGCGGCGCGTCTCCTCGCGGGCGGAGCGGCACGAAGCGCCTCCTCGATCAGGAGGCGCAGATCGCCCGCGTCGCGCAGGCGGATCGCCGCGTCCTTCGCGAGGCAGCGCGAGAGGAGCGTCTCGAGGCGCCCATCTGAGGGGAGGCGCGCGAAATCGGGCTCCGCCGTCAGCACCGCGGCGAGCGTGTCGGACGCGGTCTCGCCGGTGAACGCACGCTCTCCCGTGAGGCACTCGTAGAGGACGCAGCCGAGCGCCCAGATGTCGGTGCGGCGGTCGACAGGCTTGCCGCGAGCCTGCTCGGGGCTCATGTAGGCGAGCGTGCCGAGGACGACGCCGGCGCCCGTCGTCGCCGCGAGCGTCGGCGAGCGCGAGGCGCCGTCCACGCCGAAGAGCGGCTGCCCCTTCGCGAGCCCGAAATCGAGGACCTTCACGACGCCGGTCTCGGTCACCTTCACGTTCGCGGGCTTCAGGTCGCGGTGGATCACGCCGCGCTCGTGCGCCGCCTCGAGAGCCGAGGCGATCTGGGACGCGACGCGGAGCGCCTCCTCGCGCGGGAGCGCGCCGTCCGCGATGCGCTCGGCGAGAGTCGGACCCGGCACGAGCTCGAGGACGAGGAACAGGGCGCCGTCGAGCTCCTCCAGGCCGTAGATCGCGGCAACGTTCGGGTGGTTGACCGACGCGAGGAGCCGCGCCTCGCGCTCGAGGCGCGCGAGGAGCTCGGGGTCGCTCGCGGCGTCCGCTCGCACGCCCTTGATCGCGACCTCGCGACCGAGGCGCGTGTCGAGGGCGCGCCAGACGTCGCCCATGCCTCCCGAGCCCAGCGCCTCCAGGACCTCGAAGCCGCCGATGCGCGAGCCGGGGCCGATCGCCACGATCTACAGATATCCCAGGAGCGGGTTCCGGCTCCGGCTCTTCAAGCGCGCGTACCAGGCGCACGCCGGATAGAGCGCGGCCACGGCGCCGATCCAGACCGTGTAGACGACCCAGAGCGGGTAGCCGTAGTCGGCCGGCAGGTTGAGCGGGTCGAAGGTGAGAGCGCGCGAGCCGTATTTTCCGAGCGCGTAGACGGCCGCGAGGACGTGGAGGAGGAGGACGTGGAGGACGTAGAAGAAGAGCGGCACACGGCCGTAGACGACGAGCGGACGGGCCAGCGCGCGCGCCTCGCGCCCGTCGAGCCAGGCGAGCGCGAGGATCGCGGGCCCGAGCGTCATCATCAGATAAAGGAGCGACGGCGGGTATTTCTCGAGATCGACGAACGAGACGAGCGTGTGGATGCCGTGGCCCGGCTGGAACGCCCAGGGCAGCGGATCCCCGTAGAGGTTCGTGAACCGGAGGAGGACGAAGAGGACGACGGTCCCCCCGCCGAGCGCGAAGAGCGCGCGCCTCCGCCGTGCCGCCTCGAGACGGTAGATCGCGCCGAAGCCGTAGCCGGCGGCCATCACGCCGATCCACGGCACGAGCGGATACGCGATGAAGACGTTCCAGCCGCGGATCGGCTGCGTCGGGGCCGACACGTGGAGGATCGTCCAGAGCGGAGCCGCGCCGCCGAACGCCTCCGGCTTGACGGCGTCGAACGCGTTGTGCACCACGATCAGGAGCACGCCGAACGCCGTCACCGCCCACGTCGGCAGGAAAACGAGCGCGGCGAGGACCACCATCGACGCGCCAATCGCCCAGATCACCTGCAGAAACGTGTTCTGGAGCGCGAAGTCGAACATCCAGCAGAAGTGGACGACCGTCAGCTCGAGGACGACGAGCCAGAGCCCGCGCGTCAGCAGGAAGAGCGAGAGCTCGCGCCGCGATTTCTTCCGGCCCTGGAGCCACGCGCCCGTGCCGGCGAGGAAGACGAAGACCGGCGCGCAGAAATGCGTCACCCACCGCGTGAGGAAGATCTCCGGCGGCGCCCCGAGGAGCGCGCGCGCGTGGAAGAAATCGATGCGCGAGTCCGAGAAGTAGTCGCGCGCGTGGTCGAGCGCCATCAGCACCATCACGGCCCCGCGCACGACGTCGACGGAGTCGAGGCGCGTCCGGCCCGGCTCGCGGCCGGGGGCCGGCTCCGGCCGGAGCGCGAGATCCGCCGACGCCGTCGACACCCCGGGATGATACGGCGCGTCGAGAGGGGCTCAGCGCAGACGGATCGTGTCGAGGAGGCGCGGGCCCGCGCGCGTCGGCTCGAAGATGAAGAGCGGCCGGCGCGCGTCGTGGTCCGCGCCGAACGTGAAGCTGCCTCCGACGCCGGCCACCCAGCGCTCGCCGCGCACCAGGTCCTCGAGATGCCGCGCGACCGCCTCGCGCGACGAGCCGTTCGCGCGCACGGCGTCGGCGACGAGCGTGACCGCGTCGTACGCGAACGCCTGCTCGTATCCGGCCGCCGTCCCCGCGAGAGCGCGGTACCGCGCGGCGAAGGCGCGCGGCTTCGACCCTCGCGGGTCGGGGTCGAGGAACGTCGAGACGCGCACGTTCGCCTTCGTCGCCGCGATCGCCTCGCCGAAGCTCGGCACGCTGAGGCTGTCGCCGCAGAGGACGTCCGCGGCGAGGCCCGCCTCGCGCATCGCGCGAAGCGTCACCAGGCCGGCTCCCGGCCTCTGGAGGAGGACGACGAGGTCCGGCGGGCTCGCGCTCGCCGCAAGGCGGCTCACGTCGGCGGCGATCAGGCCCTCGTCCTCGCTCGAGAGGATGTTGTGGTGAACGAACGCGGACACGACCTCGGCCCCGAGCCGCCGCGCGCGCGCCTCGAAGAGCTGCGCGAGCGCCCAGCCGTAGTCGTCGCCGACGAAGAAGATCGCGAGTCGCCGCTTTCCCCACTTCTCGACCGCGTAGCGCGCGAGACTGGAGGCCTGCGCCGCGTCGGACGGGCAGAGCCGGTACGTGTGCGGGCCGACCTGCGTGACGGCCGGGTGCGTCGCCGAGGTCACCAGGAACGGGACCCCTCTCTGCTCGAGGAGGCCGGCGGCCGCGAGGGTCGTCGAGCTGTCGTTTCCGCCCACCACGGCGAGGAGGTCCTGCATGTCGGCGAAGCGCCTCGCGGACGCGATCACTTCCGCGGGGTCGAGGATGTCGCGGCCGCTCGTGCCCGCGCGCATCAGCTCGAGAGGCAAACCGCGGACGCCGCCCGCCGCGCCGATGTCGCGCACCGCGAGCTCGGCTCCGACGATCGCGCCGCCCGTGAGCGACACGCCCACGACGACGCGCTCGTGTCTCCTCGCGCAGCCGGCGGCGAGCGCCGCGGCGCAGAAAGCCGCCGCCGCGCGGTTCACGCGGCTCTCACCCGCCGAGCACCTGGCGGACGGCGCGGGAGTACTCGCCGAAGCGGAACGGCTTCTGCAGGCACGGCACGCCGCGGTGCCGCATCAGATCGCGCTCGTCGACGCCGACGATGTCCCCCGACACGAGAAGGAAGCGGCTCTTCAGCTCGGGCCGGTGAGCGCCGACCCAGTCGTAGAGCGCCACGCCGTCGATACGGCCCGGCATCCGGACGTCGGAGACGACGAGATCGACGGAATTCGACTCGAGGTACCGGACCGCCTCCTCGCCCGACGCGACTCCCTCGGCCGAGACGCCGAGGCTTCCGAGGTAGGAGATCTGTAGAGAGAGCAGCGGCTTCTCGTCGTCGACGACGAGCGCGCGCCGCGGCAGGCGCGAGACGGGAGGCTCGGCCGCGGGAGCCGCCTTCTCGTCCGCGGCGGCGGCCGCCCGCGGGAGCGTTACGACGAACCGGGCACCCCCCTCCGGGCGGTTCTCTCCGGTGATCGTGCCGCCGTGCTCGTGCACGATGCCGTAGCAGACGGAGAGCCCGAGGCCCGTCCCCTTCCCGACCTCCTTCGTCGTGTAGAACGGCTCGAAGACGCGCGACGGCTCCTTCATCCCCGTCCCGTCGTCCGAGACCGAGAGCACGACCCTGTCGCCCTCGACGCGCGTCGCCACCTCGATGCGGCCCTCCCGTCCCGACTCGACCAGCGCGTCCCGCGCGTTTCCCACGAGGTTGAGGACGACCTGCTGGAGCTTGCCGGCGTCGGCGAGGATCGCCGGCTCGCTCTCGTCGTACGAGCGGACGAGGCGGACGTTCCGGGTGTCGAGGTCGTACTCCCGCAGGCGGAGCATCTGCTCGACGACGTCGTTCAGCCCGACCGGCACGAGACGGGGCTCGCTCCGCCGCGCGAACTGGAGGAGGTTCGCGACGATCCGCCGGCAGCGGTCGGCCTCGGCCACGATCTCCTCGACCCGCTTCACCTGCTGCGCATCCGCTCCCGCAGTCGCGAGCTCGTTCCGGAGGAGCTCGGAGAAGCCGAGGATCGCGGTGAGCGGGTTGTTCAGCTCGTGCGCCACGCCGCTGACGAGCTGGCCGATCGCGGACATCTTCGCGGAATGCACGAGCTGCTCCTGGAGCGCGGAGAGCGCCCGTGTCCGCTCGTCGACCTTCTGCTCGAGCGACGCCCAGCTCTCGGACAGCGACGCCGCCATGAAGTTGAACCCCTTCGCGAGACGGCCGATCTCGTCGTCGCGAACGACCGGCGCGCGCACGGAGAAGTCGCCGCGCCGGAGGGCGTCGGAGACCCGCTGGAGCCTCTCGAGCGGCCGCAGGACCGTCCGCCGGACGTAGAACGCGAGGAGCGCGAGGAGCGCCACGAGCGCGGCCGCGACGGTCAGGATCGCGCGCTCGCCGCTCGCCACCACCTCCTCGAGCCGGAGCGCGGCGGCGCTCAGCCGCCGGAGCTGGAGCCCTTCGAGCACGTCGAACGTGCGGCCGATGTCGTCTCCGAGCTGCTCGATCATGCGGAGCCGGCCGAGCGCGTGGTCCCGCCGCCCCGCCTCCAGATCGGCGACGAGGTGCCCCGCCCGGAGCCCGAGCTCGGCGTGAAGCGCGCGGAGCTGCTCCACGCGCAGGCGCTCCGGCTCGCCGACCTGGAGCTTCAGGTAGCGCATCTCCTTCTCGGTCAGCTCGTAGTGCTGGCGTCGGTACGCGGCCGGAAACGCCGGGTCCTCGGCCTCGAGCTGGCGTCTGAGAGCGGCGATCTCGTCGGCGACGCCGTGCCTCAGCTCCGAGTTGAGAGAGAGGGTCTCCTTCAGGTCGAGCGTGAGGCCGAGACCCTCCGCCGCGAGCCGGCCGAAGCGCCACGTGAAGCGCGCGCCGAGCCCGACGACGACGAGGAACGCCATCGAGATGACGAGGAGCAACCGCGACGAGAGGCTGCGGCGATCGTGAGTCGCCGAGGAGGGCGCCGAGGCGATCCCCGGCGGACTCTCGCCCGCGGCCGACCCGAGATTCGACATGGAAGGGGACGCGATTCTACGTCGTCGGGGCGCGGGGGCCGGCGAAGCGGCGGCGCGCGGCGAAGAGCCAGGCGAGCGCGAGGGCGAGGGCCAGCGCGAGCATCGTCCAGAGGACCAGCTCGTTCGGCGGAAGGCTGAAGACGACGCAGATGACGCAGACCCAGCCGAGCGCCACCGCGTTCACGGCTCCCGAGAAGCGCCCGAGACTCCAGGCGGACGCCTCCGCCGGCGCCCCTTCCCCCGTCGCCCGCCGCCGGCGCCACGCGAGGAGGATCGGGATGCCGTACGCGATGTAGAGCGCGATCGTGGAGATCGACGTCACGACGGAGTACGCCGCCGCGTAGAGGCAGATCGCGATCGAGAGCGCGCTCGTCACGAGGAGCGCGGGCACGGGGACTCCCGTCCTCGGGTTCACGCGCGCGAGGAGGCGCGAGAAAGGCATGCCGCCGTCGCGCGCGAACGCGTACCACATCCGCCCCATCGACGTGAGGGACGACGCGCCGCAGAGCCACATCGCGCCGCCGATCAGGACAGCGATCACGTTCGCGAGGAGCGGCGGCAGGTTCGCGGAGAGGATGTAGAGGACGGGATACGGGTCGTTCGCCGCCTTCGCGACGTCGCCCCGACGACCGCCGAGACCGCGACGGAGAGGAAGACGCCCCACGCGACGTTCTTCCGCGCGAGCCGGGTCTCCTCGGCGACGTGCGCCGAGGCGTCGTAGCCCGTGTACGTCCACTGCGCCTGCAGGAGGGCGAGGACGAAGAGGAGGGGGAAGGGCGCCGCCTGATAGAGCCGCCGGAGCCCCGGCAGGAGCGCGAAGAGCGGCGACCGGACCGCCGTGTCGCCGACGACGAGCGCGGGCGCGGTCGTGCCGTCGGGGAGGCGCGCGGACGAGGCCTCGAGCGGGGAGACGACGGCTCCGTCCTTCATCAGGAACGAGGCCGGGTTGTGGTGGCGCCCGAAGAGCGCGAGGAGGACGACGATCAGGAAGACGCCCGCGACGTGCCACCAGACGCTGATGTCGTTCAGGCGCGAGACGAGGCGGATCCCCGCGAGGTTCACGAGGAGCTGCGGAACGAGGAGCAGGAGCGCGACGAAGACCTGGAACGACCAGCCCGTCGTCGAGCCGAAGACCGGCACGCGTGTGTCGGGCGCGAAGCCGAAGATGCGGCTCGCGGCGCCGATGAGGTAGATCGCGGCGGCGACGTTGATGCCCGCCGTGATCGTGACCTGCCCGACCATGTTGAACCACGCCGTGACCCACGCCCAGCCGCGCCCGCCGAGGCGGAACGCCCAGTAGTAGAGCCCGCCCGCCGTCGGGTATGCGGAGGCCAGCTCCGCCATGCTCGCCGCGACCGCGAGCGTGAAGAGGCTCACGACGGGCCAGCCGACGGTGTTGACGATCGGGCCGGCCAGCTTCAGCCCGTATCCGTAGAGGAGGACCGCCCCCGTCAGGACCGAGATGATCGAGAACGAGATCGCGAAGTTCGAGAACCCGCCCATCTCGCGGAGGAGCTGCTGCCGGTAGCCGAGCTTCCGGAGGTCCTCGGCGTCCTGGTCGAGCGGAGCTTCCTCGTTCGTCACTCGGGCGTGACGTACGCGGCGGTGATCCCGCCGTCGACCGTGAACGTCGCGCCGTTCACGTACGACGACTCGTCGGACGCGAGGAAGAGCGCGGCCTGCGCGATCTCCTTCGCCTGCGCGAGACGCCCGGGTGGGATGTGCACGAGACGCCGCTGCCGCCGCGCCGGGTCGGCGAGGAGCTGCGCGAGGAGCGGAGTGTCGACGGGCCCGGGACAGAGCGCGTTGGAGCGGATCCCCTTCCGCGCGTACTCGACCGCGATCTCGCGCGTGAGCGAGAGGACGCCGCCCTTGCTCGCGGTGTACGCGACCTGCGAGGTGGCGGCGCCCATCAGCGCCACGAACGACGCGGTGTTGATGATGCTGCCGCCGCCGGCGCGGAGGAGCGCCGGCACCTCGTACTTGCAGCCGAGGAAGACGCCCTTGAGGTTGACGCGCATGACGAGGTCCCACGTCTCCTCGCTCGTCGTCGTCACGGAGCCATCGTCGTCCGGGAAGATGCCGGCGTTGTTGAACGCGACGTCCAGCTTCCCGAACGCCCGCTCCGCCGCCGCGACCATCCCCTCCGCGTCGGCCGCCTTCGAGACGTCCGCTCGTACGAAGACCGCGCGCCCGCCGCCCGCCTCGATCGCGGCGGCCGTCTCCTTCCCCGCGGCCTCGTTCACCTCGGCCACGACGACCGCGGCGCCCTCCTTCGCGAAGAGGAGCGCCGCTTCGCGGCCGATGCCGCTCCCGGCGCCTGTGATCAGGGTGACCTTGTCCTTCAGACGCATCGGCTCCTCAAACGCGCTCGAAGAATCTCGCGCGCTCCCAGCTCGTCACCACCTCGTCGAACTTCCGCTGCTCGGTCCGAAGATAGTGGAGGTAGTGGTCGACCACGTCGTCTCCGAGCGCCTTCCGCGCGAACTTGCTTCCCTCGAGGTTCGCGATCGCCTGACGCAGAGTCGCGGGGACTCGCGGGAGCGACTTCGCGGCGTAGACGTCGCCCGCGAAGACCGGCGGCGGCTCGATCCGGTTCTCGATCCCGTCGAGCCCGGCCGCGAGGGACGCGGCGAACGCGACGTACGGGTTCGCGTCGGCGCCCGGGATGCGGCACTCGATGCGGAGCGCGGGGCCGTGCCCGACGACGCGGAAGCCCGCCGTCCTGTTGTCGTCGCTCCACGCGATTCCCGTCGGCGCGAAGGAGCCGGCCTGATAACGCTTGTACGAGTTGACGTTCGGCGCCCAGAAGGCGACGAGCTCGGCCGCGTGCGCCATCCAGCCGCCGAGGAAGTGGCGGAACCTCTCGCTCGACCGGACGCCGGAGTCCGCGAGCTCCTCGTCGCCGTCGAAGACGTTCGTCGCCCCGTCGGCGCTCCAGAGCGAGAGGTGCTCGTGCGCGGAGGAGCCGGCGTGCTTCTCGTCCCACTTCGCCATGAAGGTGACCGCGAGGCCCTGCTGGTGCGCGATCTCCTTCGCGGCGTGCTTGTAGAGGACGGAGCGGTCCGCCTGCTCGACGAGCTCCGAGTAGCGCAGGTTGATCTCCTGCTGCCCCGGTCCCCACTCGCCCTTGCTCGACTCCATCGGGACGCCGCTCCTCTCGAGCGCGCGGACGATCGCGCCGACGAGCGGGTCTTCCTTCGTCCCCTGGAGAATGCTGTAGTCCTCGATGTAGCTCCCGAACGTCCGGAGGCCCTGCCACCCCTTCTCGCGCGCGGTGTCGTACGTCTCCTTGAAGAGATAGAGCTCGATCTCCGACGCGCCCTTCGGGACGAAGCCCATGGCGCGGGCGCGCTCGACCTGGCGCGCCAGCATGCGTCGCGGCGCGACCTCGACCGGCTTTTCGCTCTTCTCGTCGAGGACGTCGCAGAGGACGATCGCCGTCTTCTCCAGCCACGCGGCGCGCCGGAGAGTGCCGAGGTCCGGGACGCAGAGGACGTCGCCGTAGCCCTTTTCCCAGCTCGTGAACGCGTAGCCGGGGACAGGGTCCATCTCCATGTCGCACGCCAGGAGGTAGTCGCACGCGTGCATCCCGTGCGCGGCGTCCTCGACGAAGAAGCGCCCCGTCATCCGCTTCCCGACCAGGCGTCCGTAGAGGTCCGGGAAAACGACGAGGACCGTCTCGACCTCGCCCGCCTTCACGAGCTCGACGAGCGCGTCGAGCGTCAGGCGGCCGGGTGAGCCCGAGGCGAGAGCCGTCACTCGCCGCTCAAGAAGACGGTCTTCAGCTCGCTGTACGCCGCGAGCGCCTCCATTCCGAGCTCGCGCCCGAGCCCGCTCTCCTTCACGCCGCCGAACGGGGCCTCCACGAAGACGGACCGGGAGCTGTTGACGGAGAGGACGCCCGTCTCGATCGCACGCGCGACGCGGAGCGCGCGCCCGAGGTCGCGCGTGAAGATCGACCCGGAGAGCCCGTACCGGCTGTCGTTCCCGACGCGCACCGCCTCCTCCTCGTCCTTCACGCGAATCACCGAGATGACCGGCCCGAAGATCTCCTCCTGGGCAATGCGCATCCCGCTCGAGACGCCCGCGAAGACCGCCGGCGCGACGTAGTTCCCCTTCGAGAGCAGCGCGTCCGCCGGCGCCTCGCCGCCCACGAGGCGGGCCGCGCCCTCGGACTCGCCGAGGGCGACGTAACCCTTCACCCGGTCGCGGTGCGCGCGGGTGATGACGGGGCCCATCTCCGTCGCGGGATCGAGCGGATTCCCGACGCGCACCTTCGAGACCGCCGAGGCCAGGTCGGCGGCGACGCGGTCGTAGACGCTCTCCTCCACGAGGAACCGCGAGCGCGCGCAGCAGTCCTGCCCGGCGTTGTCGAGCGCGCTCCACATCGCGGAAGGAAGGAACGCCGGGATATCGGCATCCGCGAAGACGAGGCACGCCGATTTGCCGCCGAGCTCGAGCGAGACGCGCTTGATCCCGTCGGCGGCGAGGCGCATGACGCGCTTCCCCACCTCGGTCGAGCCCGTGAACGAGATCTTCCGCACGAGCGGATGCGTCACGAGCGCGGTCCCCGCCGTCTCGCCCGGTCCGGGCAGCACCGCCAGCGCGCCCTCCGGCAGGCCGGCCTCGAGGAGGAGCTCGCCGAGGCGGAGCGCCGTCAGCGGCGTCGAGCTCGCCGGCTTCAGAACCGCGGCGTTCCCCATCGCGAGAGCCGGCGCCACCTTCCAGCACGCGATCGCGAACGGGAAGTTCCAGGGCACGATGAGCGCACAGACGCCGATCGGCTCACGGAACGTGAGGCACGCGCCGGGCGCGGAGACGGGGATCGTCGCGCCGCCGAACTTCGTGACGGCTCCGGCGTAGAACTCCAACGTGTCGGCGCCGGAGAGCACCTCGCCCTTCGCGGACGCGAGCGGCTTGCCTGCGTTCCGGCTCTCCATGAGCGCGAGCGCGTCCGCGTCACGGCGGATCAGATCGGCCGCGCGGAAGAGGACTCGCGCGCGATCCTTCGGCGTGGCGCGCCGCCAGACGGCGAACGCGGCCGCGGCCGCGCGCACCGCGCGGTCGACGTCCTCCGCGCCCGCCTCCGCGACGCGCGCGATCGTCTCGTTCGTCGCCGGGTCGAGGACGTCCGAGCTCCCTCCCGAGGCGGAGTCGACGCGCCGCCCGCCGTAGAGGAGAAGCTCTCGAGCGACTGCGGCGGCGGACACCCGGGAGATTCTAGCCGCGGCGGCTAAGATCGCGGCGGCGCTTCATGAGCCGCGTGGCCGCCGTCTTCCTCGCGACGCTCGTCGCGTTCGCGTCGCTCACGCGCGGCGTCGTCTTCCTCGCGGGCAACGACGCGTCCCGCTTCGCGCACATCCAGTCTCTCGTCGAGGACCGCACGCCGTCGATCGACGGCTCGCAGTACGCCTGGACGGTCGACCGGGTCCAGATCGGCGGGCGGCTCTACTCGAACAAGCCGCCGCTCCTCGGCATCGCGGGCGCTCTCCTCTACGCGCCGCTTCACGCGGCGGGCCTCTCGCTGCGCGACGCTTCGGACCGCGGCCTCGTGCTCTGGCTTCTGACCGTCGTCCTCTCGGCGCTGCCGACGGCGTGGCTCGCGGCCGAGTTCTTTCGCGCGCTCGAGCTCCACGCCGGAATCGGCACGCGCGTGCGTCTCCTCGTGACCGCCGCGCTCGTGTTCGGCACCACGGTCGCGGCGTACTCCGTCACGCTGAACGGGCACACGCTCGCGGCGGCGCTCCTCTTCGCGGCGTTCCACGCAGCCGTGCGCGGCCACGCAGCGCGATGCGGTCTCCTCGCGGGACTCGCGGTCTCGGTCGACACCGTGCCGGCGCTCGGCCTCGTCCCCGCGCTCGCCTGGATCGTGGGCGCCGGCTTCGGGCGGCGTCCGCTCGGACGCCTCCTCGCGGGATTCTCGGCAGCCTCGCTCCTATTCTTCGCTGCGAACCTCGCGACCGTCGGGTCGCTCTGGCCTCCGAAGCTCGCCTTCGGCGCGCGCGACTGGACGCAGGTCGTCGGCCTCCTCGCCGCGCGTACGCAGATCGTGCCGGGCCACGATCTCTATCTCCTTCCGGGCCTCTTCGGATGGCAGGGTCTCCTCACGACCTCGCCCATCCTCGTCTTCGGCCTGGCGGGTCTCGTCCGCGCCATCCGGCGACCCGTCGTCCTGCGCCGGGATTGGTGTCTCGCGGTCGCTCTCGCGGTCGCGGTGCAGGTGATCGGGCGGTGCAGCTTTCCCGCCCTCGCCGGCGGATGGTCCTACGGCTTCCGATATCTCGTCCCCGAGATCCCCTTCCTGATGTTCTTTGCGCCCGCGGCTCTCGGCGGCGCGCGCACCGTCGCGTTCACGGCGCTCTTCCCGATCTCGGCCGCGATCGCGCTCCTCGGCGTCTACAACCCGTGGCCGCCCGTGCGCGAGAACGTCTCGATCCAGGACCCCGTCATCGAGCACGTCCGGAGCCCGATCGGCGCGAACGCGGCGGCGCTCCTGACGCAGCTCTTCCCGGGCTCCCGCGCCGCGGAGGCCGCCGGCTCCGCTTTCCTCGACCCCGACGCGTCCGCGCGCCGGAAGTACCTGGCCTACTTCTACGCGAGCCGCGGCGACGTCGAGCGCTGCCGCCTCTACGATCCTGCCGTCGCCGCGGCGCTTCAGTAGAGTTTCCGCATCATCATCGCGCAGAGCGCGGTGTTAACTTCGGGGCAGGGAGCCGACATGCCGACGAGAACCGAGAAGGACACGATGGGGACGATCGAGGTCGCCTCCGACCGCTACTGGGGCGCGCAGACGCAGCGCTCGCTCCAGAACTTCAAGATCGGCACGGCGCGTTTCACGCGGCCGATGATCCACGCGTTCGGCATCCTGAAGAAGGCCGCAGCGCTCGCGAACGAGGAGCTCGGGCTGCTGCCGAAGGAGAAGGCGCGCCTGGTCGTCGCCGCCGCGGACGAGGTGATCGCCGGCAAGCTGGACGACCACTTCCCGCTCTCCGTCTACCAGACGGGCAGCGGCACGCAGACGAACATGAACGTGAACGAGGTGATCTCGAACCGCGCGATCGAGATGGCGGGGCGCGAGCTCGGCGGCAAGAAGCCGATCCACCCGAACGACGACGTCAACATGTCGCAGTCCTCGAACGACACTTTCCCGACCGCGATGCACGTCGCGGCCGTCCTGGAGCTGTCGAAGCGCCTTCTCCCCGCGGTCGAGGCGCTCCGCGCGACGCTCGACCGGAAGGCGAAGGAGTTCGCCGACATCGTGAAGATCGGGCGCACGCACCTCCAGGACGCCGTCCCGCTGACGCTCGGCCAGGAGATCTCGGGCTGGGTGTCCCAGCTCGAGCACGGCATCGCGCACGTGAAGAGCTCTCTCGACCACCTCTCCGAGCTCGCGATCGGCGGGACGGCCGTCGGC
>WNFL01318076.1_pt1 | contig 22027 bp, 22 predicted proteins | sample 5400361 | NCBI WGS metagenome assembly WNFL01 (sample SAMN13153351, study PRJNA577476) | soil metagenome | isolation source: 40 cm soil on Douglas fir-dominated hillslope | place: USA:California | collected 2013-09-17
TTTTCAGACAACTTGTCCCCGACGTTCAGTCCCGACGGGCAGCGCATCGCGTTCGTGTCGACCCGGCCGGGGCTGCCGCAGATCTACGTGATGGCGGCGGACGGAACCGACCAACAGCTGTTTGCGCCGTTCGACTACGGCGTCACCGGTTCCTCCAACGCGCCCGAGTGGTCGCCCGACGGTCAATCGGTCGCGTTCCATCGGGATGTGGCGGGGACGTTGCAGGTGTTCGTGCTGGATGTGCGGACCCGCACGGTGCGGCAGCTCACCTAGGTAGGACGTAACGAGGATCCGACCTGGGCGCCCGACAGTCGGCACTTGGCGTTCACGTCGGACCGGTCGGGATACCGCCAGTTGTGGATCATCGATCTTGACACCGGCCGTATCCGTCCGCTGCTGCAGCAGAGCGGCGCGCGGTTGCCGGCTTGGTCTCCACGGCTTCCGGAGGCTACCTCTTCCACCCCCTGATGGGAGACTATAGATGAAACCGGTATCGTTGCTCTTCGTGATCGGCTTGGGCGCCGCCGTTGTTGCCGCAGGCTGCGGCAAGAAGACGCCGCAAACGATCGCCCCCGTTGCCAATGCCGATTCGGCCGCCGCGGCCGAGAAGGCGCGGGCCGATTCGGCCGCCGCCGCACAGGCCGACGCCGACCGCCGGGCACGGGAAGAGGCGGAGCGCGTTCGGCGCCAGCAAGAGGCCGATTCGATGGCCGCGATGGGCCGCACGAGCGATGAAGTCAAGAGCATGGTGGCTGCCATGATCCACTTCGACTACGACAAGGCGAGCGTCCGGCCCGATGATGCCGGGACGCTCGACCAGAAAGTCGGCATCCTGCAGGCGAATCCGAATCTGAAGATCCGCGTGCACGGGCACTGCGACGAGCGCGGCTCGGATGAGTACAACCTGGCGCTCGGCAATCGGCGCGCACAGGCCGCGAAGCAGTACCTCGTGAGTCACGGGATCGATGCGAGCCGCATCGAGACGCAGTCCTGGGGCGAGGAGAAGCCGCTCGTGGACGGGCACGACGAAGCCGCCTGGTCGCAGAACCGGCGGGACGAGTTCGAGATCATCGGTGGCGGCGACAATCTCCGCCGGCCGTAGTTCGCTGGTCTTGACGCTGGGGCTCGTCGCCGGCTGTGCCCTGAAAGGGGACGTCCGGAAAGTCGAGCTCCAGGTCCAGGCCCTGCGGGGCGAGGCGATCAGGAGCGATTCAGTGCGGGCGGCGGAGCGGGACTCGATCCTGGCCGCCGTCCGCGCCGTGCAGCAGGCGCTCACCACGCAACAGGCATACCTGGTGCAGCTGCGCGGCGACCTCCGCACCGAGCTGCTGGCGGTGCAGCAGCAGCTCGTCTCGGTGCAGGAGTTGACCGGCCAGAGCCAGCAGCGGCTCACCGAGCTGCGCACGCGCATCGAATCGCGAGCGCAGCAGCCCGACCCCGTTGTACCGCCGGGAGGGGCGCCGCTCGGGCCGTCGGGCAACCCCGCGGGTCCCGGCCCAGACCAGATGTACGATGTGGCGCTGCAGCAGTACCGGCGGGGCAGCGTGTCCACGGCCCGCCTCGGCTTCCGCGAGTTCCTGCGCGTCTTTCCCACCCACGAACGGGCCGCCGACGCGTCGTTCTTCGTGGGGGAGAGCTTCGAGAAGGAAGCCCCCGATTCGGCCGCTGCGGTGTACGATCAGGTCGTGAAGGCCTATCCGAACTCCCCGCGCGCGCCGACCGCCCTCTACAAGCTGGGCCTCCTCGCCGAGCAACGCGGTGACAAGGCTGCGGCCCGGAGATTCTACGCCCGGGTCATCGCCGGTTACGCGCGCTCCCCCGAGGCCGACCTCGCGCGCCAGAATCAGCAACGCCTGCGGCCCTAGCCGGCCCCGGGTCACCCGTGCCTGACGCTCCTCCCCGCGGCGAGATGCCGTTCCTCGATCACCTCGAGGAGCTGCGGTGGCGCATTCTGTGGAGCCTGCTCGCGATCGCGATCGGCACCGTAATCGGGTGGGTCTTGATGGACAAGATCGACATTCTCACCCTCCTCAAGCGGCCGATCGCCCCGTTCCTCCCCGGGGGCCGCCTGATGTTCACGAGCCCGACCGAGCCCTTCCTGCTGACCCTCAAGGTCGCCTTCGCGGTCGGCTGCCTGCTGGCGTCGCCCGTGGTGATCTACCAGATCTGGGCGTTCCTCGCGCCGGCGTTGTACGACAAGGAGAAGGGCCTGGTCGTCCCGGCCCTCGCCGTCGGCGTGGTGCTGTTCCTGCTCGGCGCCACGGCCGCCTACCTGTGGGTGCTCCCCGCGGCTCTGAGGGTCCTGTTCAGCTTCACGCGCACGGACCTCGCCCCCATCATCACGATCGACCAGTACTTCGGGTTCGCCATTCCATTCCTTCTGGCCTTTGGCGTCGTGACCGAGCTGCCGCTCGTGGTGGCGATCCTCGCGGCCCTGGGGCTCGTTACGCCGCAGTTCCTGTCGAAGCAGCGCCGCTACGCGTTCGTCATATCGGCGTTCCTCGCCGCGCTGCTCACGCCGCCCGACGCCGTCTCGATGATGATGATGCTCGTCCCGCTGACGCTGCTGTACGAGATCAGCATCTGGTGCGCGTGGATCGCGAGCCGGCGCCGCGCCCGGCGGGCGGCCGCCGCCTTGATCGTGCTGCTGCTCGTCGGTGGGGGGGCCGGCGCCCTGCACGCGCAGGGGACCCCGCCGCCCGACAGCGCGGCGCGGCGCGCGGCCCAGCAGTCGGCCGACAGCGCGGCGCGGGCCGCGGCCCGGCAGGTGGCGACCGGACACGCCGTGGACACCGCCAACGCTCGCAAGCTCGGCCTCCCCACTGCGCCGACACGCACCTTCCCAAAGTCCGATCCTGTCATCGACTCCCTGCTCAAGCTCCAGGGCTATCGCATCACCCGGTACGTCTCGGAGACGCTCCTGGTGCAGGGCGACAGTCAGGTGATCTTCCTGCGTCGCGACGCATTCGTGGACCGGGATGGCACCCAGCTCGAGGCCGACTCGATCCGGTATCAGCAAGCCAGCTGTCGCCTCGATGCCGAAGGTAATCCACGTCTATTCGATCAGGGGACGGTGCTGGTGGGGGAGGGGATGCGCTACGACACGTGCATCCGGCGCGGGACGGTGCGGGATGCGCTCACCCAATTCCAGCAGGGTGGGACTGTCTGGATTACGCGGGGCCGCCAGATGACGGCGGACTCCGGCTCGAAGCGCGTGTACGGCCGCGGCGCGGAGTTCACCTCGGACCAGCAGCCCGTTCCCGATTACCATTTTTCGGCGGGTCAAGTCAAGTGAAGTGGCTCAACAAGACCACGATGGTGGCGCGGCCCGTCGTGCTCTACGTCCGCGACGTCCCGATCATGTGGCTGCCGTTCATTTTTCAGGACATCCGCTCGGGACGCCACAGCGGCATCCTCATCCCGCGCTTCGGTCTGAACGACCTGGTCCGCCCGACGCGCCGCTACCAACGCCACATCACGGACTTCGGCTACTACTTCGCGATCAACGATTACGCGGACCTGCGCATGTCGGCCGATTGGTATGCGGGGCGCAGCGTGTCGTTCGGGGCCGAGACGCAGTACCGATGGCTGGACCGCTTCGTGCAGGGCAGGTTTTCGTACTCGCGCACGTCGGAGCTCGATCGCAACGCGCATTCCACGCGCATCTCCTGGTTCCACAACCAGAGCTTCGACTCCCGCACCCAGTTCAACGCGAGCGTCGACTACGCCACCAGCGGGTCGGTCGTGCAACGCAACAGCCTCGATCCCTCGCAGGCGACGGCGCGCCTCGGGTCGCGGGCGAGCTTCAACAAGCGGTTTTCCTGGGGCAGCCTGAGCGTCGGCGGCAGTCGCAGCCAGGAGATCTCGAGCGACCAGGTCACCCAAAGCTTCCCCGAGGTCCACCTCACGCCCGCCGCCGTGAACGTCGGGACGTTCTTCACATGGTCACCCAGCTTCTCCTATACCAATAGCCAAAACTTTCACACGCCGGCGGGCGCCTTGCTCGTCGCCGGGTTGCCGGGCGGGGCCCTGGGCATCGACACCGTCCACCTGTTCGCCGACGAGCGCGCCACCAACATCAACATCCAGACGCCGCTGCGTCTCGGGCGGTGGAACTGGGGAAACAGCCTCACGATCAACGACGTCGTCAGCGACCGGCGCAAGGAGTTCGTCATTGGCCAGAGGCGCGTGCTCTATGCCCAGACGTTCCGCACCGACGTGGACTGGCAGACCAGCATCAACCTGCCGTCGCTCCTGTCGGGCACCTGGAAGCTCCAGCCCGGGATCGCGATCCTCAATTCCACGAGCGCCGGTCCGTTCATGCTGCGCAATCAGTTCTCGGGCGGGGAGTTCGTGCAGCAGGGCAAGCGCCTCGCGTTCACCGCCAGCATGTCGCCCACGTTCTTCGGATTCTTCCCTGGCGTCGGGCCGGTGACGCGGATCCGGCACTCCATCTCCCCGCTCATCAGCTATCAGTACGCCCCGGGCGCCAAGGTGGACTCGGCGTACGCGTACGCGCTCGACCCGAGCGACACGACCTTGAACGCCCGGAGCGACCCGCAGCAGACCATCAGCTTCGGCCTGTCGCAGAACTTCGAAGCGAAGCTCAGGCCGGCCGCGGGCGATACGACATCGGAGCCGCGCAAGATTCGGCTGCTCGCGATCAATACGAGCTCGGTGTCCTACAACTTCCAGCAGGCCAAGATGCTGCACCGCACCGGGTGGCAGACGTCAACGCTCTCGAACACCATCTCGTCCGACCTGCTGCCGTTCCAGTTGTCGATCACGCACGACCTGTGGCGCGGGCGGGTGGGGACCGACAGCGCGAAATTCGATCCGTTCCTGACGAGCGTCTCGACGGGGTTCACAATCACGCCGGCGACGCTGCGCGGCGTCGCGGGGCTGCTCGGCTTCGGGACGCGCGCGCCCCAGCCGTCCCCCACCGACACGGCGGGAGCGGGTGCGGGAGGGGGTCCGGGAATCGGCCGCCCCCCCGATCCATTCCGGCCGCAGGGCGGGAACCGATACGGGCCCGCGGGCGGGGGGAGAGCGTTTTCGCTGCTCGTGAACTACACGAGCAACCATAGCCGCGCCGATACGGCGGTGGTGGGCCACCCCGCGGGCAGGCAGATGGTCACGCTGTCGATGGCCTTCAGCCCCACGGCCCAGTGGACGGCGACCTGGCACAGCGCGTTCGATTTTGGCACGCGCCAGTTCGCCGACCACTTCCTCACGTTCCAGCGCGATCTGCATCGTTGGCGCGCGAGCTTTGTGTTCTCGAAGAGCGCGAACGGCAACTTTGCCTTCAGTTTCAACATCGCGCTGATCGATCAGTCGGATATCAAGTTCGACTACGACCAGCACACGTTTGCGCACCCATAGGCCGGGCGGTCGCGGGAAGCTGTCCTCTCTCGGTGACAGTAGCGCCCCGGTTCGAAAACGTAACTACATACCAATCAGCGAGTTCCCCACAGGCACGCAGCGTGCCCTAGGGGAGCCCGGTCTCCGTCCCGAGGATTCACGTATGCGCCGCACGCTGCGATACTCCGCGCTGCTCCTGGCCCTGGCCGCCGCCGCCTGCCAGGAGACGATGTTCACGTCGACTATTCCATCCACTCCCACCAACCTCACCTACGAGCTCGAGCCGAGCGGCGACTCCCTGCCCATGGGGATTCTGCTCGTCTGGGATGTCGTGACCGACGCCGACCTCGCGAGTTACCGCGTGTACTCGCGCGGATCGAGCTCGGGCTCGTTCGTGCTGCGCGGAGAGACGACCTCGAATACCTTCCACGACAACGGCGTGCCACACCTCGAGTACTACGTGACCGCCGTGAACGACAATGGCGACGAGAGCGACGCGAGCAACGTGATCGCGGTGGACGAGCGCCTGAAGCTCGAGCGGCCGTCGAGTCTCTTTTCGATCTCCCTCAATGGCGCGATCCATCTCGAGTGGGACGACAACGCCTACCTGACGAACCCGAGTCGCTTCAAGTGGTATCGCATCTACAGCGCGACCTACGACCTCGACACCGGGCTGTGCGGTGCCACCTGGTCGCTCGAGGGCACGACCGTGGCGCCCGAGTTCCTGGCGAGCGCCATGACGAACGGCTCACCACGCTGTTTCGGCGTCACGGCGGTCAGCACCGAGGGCTACGAGAGCTTGTGGTCGCCGCTGCGCCAGGATACGCCGCGGCCCGACGCGCGGAATACGCTGGTGTTCGCGTACGACGAGAACCAAGCGCAGTCCGGGTTCCGCTTCTGGCAGGACCTGAACGGCGACACCCGGGTGCAGACCTCCGAGCTGGGGCTGGTCGTGGATGGGGCGCGGACCGACATCGATTTCTGGATCTACCGCGACCCGGTCGACTCGACGCTCTGGATCCAACCGGAGTTCTCCGGCACGCGCATTCGGCTCTACGGCACGACGCCCATTGCCGACCTCACCGACATCGACTTCGCCCCGGCATCCGGGTACACGAGCAACAGGATTCAAGCGGTGCCGGGCTACGGATACGTGTTTGAGATCGTAGAGGGCACGACGCTGCGCTACGGTGCGCTGCGGGTTACGGATGTGGGACGGGATTATCTGATCTTCGACTGGAGCTTCCAGACGGATATCGGGAACCCTGAGTTGATTCGACGGGGAGGCCTGACCACCGCATTGTCGACGGGTTTCCCGGTGCGGGGTTCCTTCTGACCGGATAACCGTCAAGGCGCAGCGTGGGCAGTGGGGGCACGGCAATGCCGTGCCCCTACGTGCGTCTGGGCCCTTCGGCAGGTAGTTTCCCTGCGTCATGTCATCCATAACACTCGACGGCAAGTCGTTGTCCATCGCCGATGTCGTCGCCGTCGCCCGGGATCACGCGTCCGTCGCCATCGATCCCAACGCCCTGAAGGCAGTCGCGGCGTCCCGCCGCGCGGTCGAGGCCGCCATGAGCGGCGGCCAGACGATCTACGGCGTCAATACGGGATTCGGGAAGCTGGCGCACGTCCGCATCCCGCCCGAGCGGGCGCGCCAGCTGCAGCTCAACCTGATCCGCAGCCACGCATCCGGGGTCGGCGATCCGCTCCCCACCGACGCCGTGCGCGCCATGATGCTGTTGCGCGCCAACGTGCTCGTGCGCGGCACCAGCGGCGTGCGGCCGGCGCTGCCCGAGCTGCTCGTCGACATGCTCAATCGGAAGATTCATCCGACGGTACCGTCGCAGGGAAGCGTGGGCGCGTCGGGGGACTTGGCCCCGCTGGCACACCTCGCCCTGGCGATGATCGGCGAAGGGGGCGTGCAGGTCCCGCGCCCGATCATGCTCGAGGCGAAGGAAGGCCTGGCGTTCGTGAATGGGACGCAGGCGCAGACGGGACTCGCGGCCCTGCTGGTACACGACGCCTGGCGGTTGTGGCGCACTGCGCACGGGGCCGCCGCGATGAGCCTGGAGGCGGTGCGCGGCTCCCCGGACCCCTTCGATGCGCGCATCCACGACGCGCGCCCGCATCCGTGGCAGCAGCGCTCGGCGGCGCTGTTGCGGGGGTTGCTCACGGACAGCGCGATCCGCGAGTCGCACCGCGACAACGATCCCAGAGTCCAGGACGCCTACTCGCTGCGCTGCACGCCGCAGGTGCTGGGCGCCGTGGGCGAGGGCCTGGGGTTCGCAGAGCGGCTCGTGACCACCGAGCTGAACGCCGCGACCGACAACCCCCTCGTGTTCGGGGATGACGTCGTGTCCGGTGGCAACTTCCACGGCCAGCCCATCGCGCTGGCGCTCGACGTGATCGCGATCGCCCTCGCGACGCTCGCCGGCCTCGCCGAGCGGCGGCTCGAGCGCATCGTCAACCCCGATCTCTCTTCCGGACTGCCCGCCTTCCTGGCGCGCGAGCCGGGCCTCGAGTCGGGGTTCATGACGCCGCAGATCGCGGCGGCCGCGCTCGTCGCGGACTGCCGGGTGCTGGCGACGCCGGCGAGCGTGCAGTCGGTGCCGACCGAAGGCAACCAGGAGGACGTCGTGCCGATGGGGATGACCGCGGCCTGGAAAGCAGGGCGCATCCTCGCGAACGCGGAGCGGATCGTGGCGATCGAGCTGCTCGCCGGCGCGCAGGGCCTCGAGTACCTGCTGCCGCTGACGCCGAGTCGCGGCGTCGCGCGGCTGCACGCCGCGGTGCGGCGCGAGGCGGCGGCGCTCAGCGGCGATCGCCCCCTCACGGACGACATCGAGCGGATCGCCACGGGGATCCGCGGCGGGGCATTCGAGCCGGAGGCAGTGGTCCCCGCGTGATCCGCGCCGCGCGCGGCAGCACCAAGTCCTGCAAGGGTTGGATCCAAGAGGCGGCTCTGCGGATGCTGATGAACAACCTGGATCCCGAGGTCGCCGAGCGGCCCGACGACCTGGTGGTGTACGGTGGAACGGGCAAGGCGGCGCGGGACTGGCCGTCCTTCGACGCCATCTGCCGCACGCTCCGCACCCTGGGCGACGACGAGACCCTGCTCGTGCAGTCCGGGAAGCCCGTCGGCGTGTTCGCGACGCATGCCGACGCGCCGCGCGTGTTGATCGCCAACGCAAATCTCGTCGGTCGGTACGCGACCTGGGACGTTTTCCGCGACCTCGAGCGCCGCGGCCTGATCATGTACGGCCAGATGACCGCCGGCTCGTGGATCTACATCGGGACGCAAGGCATCCTGCAGGGCACGTATGAAACGCTGGCGGCCGTCGCTGCGCGGCATTTTCAAGGATCCCTCCGCGGCCGGATACTCCTTACGGGTGGGTTGGGAGGGATGGGAGGCGCGCAGCCCCTCGCCGCGACGATGAACGAGGGTGTCTGTCTCGCGGTGGACGTGGATCCCAGCCGCGTGCAGCGGCGCCTGGACACGCGCTATCTCGATCGGTGCGCCTCGTCGGTGGACGAAGCGCTCGCCTGGTGCGACGAGGCAAAGCGTAACGACGCGGCGTTATCGGTCGGGCTCGTCGGCAATTGCGCCGAGGTCCTCCCGGACCTCGTGCGGCGCGGCTTCGTGCCTGACGTGGTCACCGACCAGACCTCGGCGCACGACACGTTGAACGGCTATGTCCCCGCGGGGTTCTCGCCGGATGAGGCGGCGGCGGAGCGGCGTCGCGCGCCGGACGATTACCAACGGCGGGCACGCGAGAGCATCGCGGCGCACGTGCGGGCAATGCTCCACCTGCAGCGCCGCGGCGCGGTCGCGTTCGACTATGGCAACAACATTCGCACCGAGGCTCGCGACGCCGGCGTCGGCGACGCGTTCGCCATTCCCGGATTCGTCCCCGAGTACATCCGGCCCTTGTTCTGCGAGGGGAAGGGACCGTTTCGCTGGGTCGCACTGTCGGGCGATGCCGCGGATCTGCACCGCACCGACCAGCTCGTGCTCGAGTTGTTCCCCGACGATGCGCATCTCAAGCGCTGGATTACGCTGGCCCAGGAGCGCGTCGCGTTTCAAGGGCTCCCCGCGCGCATCTGCTGGCTTGGGCAGGGGGAGCGGGCGCGTTTCGGCCTGGCGCTGAACGACCTCGTGAGGCGGGGCGAGCTGTCGGCGCCGATCGTGATCGGGCGCGATCATCTCGACACGGGATCGGTGGCATCGCCATTTCGCGAGACCGAGGGCATGCGTGACGGCTCGGATGCGATCGCCGACTGGCCGATCCTGAACGCGCTCCTCAACACCGCGTCAGGGGCATCGTGGGTCTCGTTCCATCACGGCGGCGGGGTGGGGATCGGCAACTCGCTGCACGCGGGGCAGGTGATCGTCGCCGACGGGACGGACGGCGCGGCGCGGCGGTTGGAGCGCGTGCTCACGAACGATCCCGGGATCGGCGTCGCGCGGCACGCGGACGCCGGCTATCCTGAGGCGCTCGCCGCCGCCCAGCGCCACGGCATCCGGCTGCCGATGCGCGAGAGAGGGACCCCGGACTGAAGACGCTCCTCGTGGGTGCGCGTCAGGTCGTGACCTGCCGCGGCCCGGCGCGCGCCCGGCGCGGCGGCGAGATGGCCGACATGGAAGTGTTGCGCGATGCGGCCGTGCTCATCGACGGCGCGCGCATCGCGTGGGTGGGGCCGCGCGCTGATGCACCGCGCGCCGATCAGGTCACCGAGGTCGTCGGTGTCATTTTTCCCGGGATGATCGATTGTCACACCCACGGCGTGTTCGGCGCCGCGCGGCTCGACGACCACCAGCGTCGCGCGTTGGGCGAGGACTACAAAGCGATCGCCGCCGCCGGCGGCGGTATTCTGCAATCGGTGCGCGACGTACGCGCGCGCCCGGAGGCCGAGCTCGAGGCCCTCACCCGGGCACGCCTCGCGACGTTGCTCGCGCACGGCACCACCACCATCGAAGTGAAGTCGGGGTATGGCCTCGAGCTCGAAGCGGAGCTGAAACAGCTGCGGGTGATTCGCCGGCTCGCGGCGACCCAACCTGCGACGCTCGTCCCGACGTTCCTGGGCGCGCACGAAGTGCCCCCCGAACATCGCAGCGACCGCGCGGCGTACGTGCGCCTGCTGTGCGAGGAGATGATCCCAGCGGTCGCTCGCGGCCAACTGGCCCGCTGCTGTGACGTGTTTTGCGAGCCGGGCGTCTTCAGTCCGGCGGAAGCCCGGGGCATTCTCACCACCGCGAAGGGTTACGGACTCGCGTTGAAACTGCACGCCGACGAGCTGGAGGGGTCGGGAGGGGCGGAGCTGGCGGCGGAGCTCGGTGCCCTGTCGGCGGACCACCTCGCCGCGGTGTCGGAGGCCGGGGTACGGGCGCTGGCGTCGAGTGGGACTGTCGCGGTGCTCCTCCCGGCGACGATGATCTTCCTCGGCAAGAAGACGCAGGCGCCGGCGCGCCGCTTGCTGGACGCGGGCGCGGCGGTCGCCCTCGCCACGGATTTCAATCCCGGCACGTCGCCGACGGTCAGCTTACCGCTCGTGATGGCGCTCGGCGTGTCCCAATTGGGCCTGCGTCACGCCGAGGCGTTGACGGCGGTCACCGTGAACGCGGCGGCCGCCTTGGGGCTCGCCGGGGAGCGAGGCCAGCTCGCTCCGGGTTTCGCGGCGGACCTCGTGGTGGCGGCGGTGGAGGACTGGCGGGAGGCGGCCTACTGGATGGGCACGAACGTCGTAAGCGCCGTCTGGACAGGGGGTTCGGCTTGTCCCACTCCCACCGTCCCGGTATCTTAGAGCTTCCATGTCCAAACTTGAGCAGCTGAAAGACAAGGCCAAGGGCCTCGAGGCAAAGGATCCCAAGAAAGCCGTCGAGTTCTGGCTCGAAGCGCTCAGGACGCAGGAGTCGGACGGCGAACCGAACCCCGACCTGTCGATCTACAACCGCGTCGGCGATCTCTACATCAAGCTGAAGGACCCGGGCCAGGCGGCGGACTATTACGACCGCGCGGTCGACAAATACGCCGAACTCGGCTTCCACAACAATGCCATCGCCATGTGCAACAAGGTGCTGCGCAACGCGCCGGCGCGGCAGGCGACGTACCTGAAGCTCGCGAAGTTGTACGCGGCCAAGGGTTTCATGACCGAGGCCCAGCAGAACTTCGTGCAGTATGCCGAGCGGATGCAGAAGGCCGGCAAGATCGAGAGCGCGTTTGCGGCGCTGAAGGAGTTTACGGACATCTCGCCGGAGAGCGAGCGTCTGCGCGAGATCCTGACCGACCACCTCAAGATGTACGGCGGCGACCCGGGGGCGGGGAGGCGGTCGGCGGCCAAGATCAACGTACCCACGGCCACCGGGCCCGGTGGTGAGGACATCACCAAGTCGGGGAAGCGCAAGACATCAAGCCTCGTCTTTCTCGATTTGGGCGAGCCCGCGCCGGCCAAGACCAAGCCCGGCATCAGGCCTGCCCCTGCGGCGCCCCCACCTCCCGTCGTCGCGGAACAGCTCACGGAGGATTCGCTCGAGATCGAGACCACCAACCTCGCCGAGGAAGAGGACGAAGAGCGGGAGGTCGAGTCCGGCGGCATGCTCGAGGGGCTCGAGACGACGAGCTCCGATTTCGGGCAAGTCAGTGCCAGCACGCCCCGGGTGGAGTCGATCCGCGAGGAGCTCGATCCCGCCGACCTGGAGCTGGAGTCGCTGAGCGAGCTCGAGCCGACGGTCTCCACGGAGGCCGACGCAGCCGAGGCGGATGGGCTGGAGGAAGCGGAGTTGGTGCTCGAGGGCGACGTGGACTTGGAGCCGGAGCCTCCGCGCGCGCCGCCCCCCCCGCCCCCCCCACCGCCCAGGGCGCAGCCGCCCAGGGCGCCGCCGCCGAAGCTGCAGCCCCTCAAGCCGCCGCCGAAGCTCGCGCCGCTCAAGATGCCGGCTGCCAAGCCGCCGGAGCCGGCGAAGGTGAAGCCCGTCGTGCCCAAGCGGCCGTCGGGACCCGCGGCCGCGCCGCCGGGGAAGCCGAAACGGCGACCACCGACGCGAGCCACGACATCGATGACCGGCCGCTGATCGAAGAGAGCCGCGAGCACTCGGGGTTCGTGCAGACCGAGGAAGACACGTCCATTTCGCTGGGCGGCCGCAAGTCGGGGTACATCAACCTCGGGATCGACGGCATCGTCAACCAGGCCGACCAGACGGGGTCGCTGGTGTTCTCGGGTATCGAGGAGACGCCGGCGGCGGCGGGGATCGACGAGCTCGAGTCGCGCGTCGCCGACAATCCCGACGACCCCGAGGCGCATCAGGCGTTGGGCGAGGCCTTGATCGAGGAAGGGCAGCGCGACCGCGGTGTCGAGGAGCTCGACCTCGCGACCGCGGGGTGGGAGAACGCCGGCAACCTGGAACAGGCGCAGACGCTCGTCGAAGAGATCCTGCGGCTCGATCCCAACAGCGTGCGCCACCGCCAGAAGGCGGTGGAGTTTTCGTTCAAGGTCGGGGACAAGTCGAAGCTGATCGATGCCTACCTCGAGTTGGCCGACACGTTGCTGCGCACCGACTTGCCCGAGAAGGCGCGCGCGGTCTACGAGCGCGTGGCGGAGCACGACCCGAGCAGCGAGCGCGCCAAGGCGGCGCTCGCGATGCTGGCGCCGGTCGCCCCACCCGCCAAGCCCGAGGGGAAGGTCAAGGCCAAAGACGCCAAGATGAAAGTGCGCGACGAGGCGGCCCTGGACGGGGATTTTGTCGACCTCAGCTCCATGATGATGGAGGACGACACGCCCGCCAAAGACAGCCGCATGACGGTGGCGGACGAGGAGCCGACGGGCGACGAAGAGCAGGACTTCCACGACATGCTGGCCCGCTTCAAGCAAGGCATCGACGAGAACATCGACGAGACCGATTTCCAGTCGCATTATGACCTGGGGGTCGCGTTCAAGGAAATGGGCCTCCTGGACGAGGCGATCGCCGAGTTGCAGAAGGCGCTGCGCGCCCCCGATGGGAAACTGCGGACCTCGGAGATGCTGGGCGTGTGCTTCTTCGAGAAGGCGGCGTACGGCGTCGCCGAATCGATCCTGCGGCGCGGCCTCGAGCTGCCGGCGTCGGGCGACCAGGAGCGCTTGGGGATCCTCTATTGGCTGGGCCGGGCGCTGGAAGAGCAGGGGAAGAAGTCGGACGCGCGCGATCTGTATGGACGCGTGTTCGCCGTGGACATCCGGTTCCTCGACGTGGAGCAGCGCGCCAAGGCGCTGGCCAAGGCTCGATGACGGTCACCCTGCCACGGGTCGCCCTGCGCGATGTCCAGCTCCCCGTGGCGCCGGAGCTCGAGCAGGTCGTAGACGAGTTGCGGCGCATCATCGCGGCGGACTTCCCGATCATCAGCGAGGTGAACGAGCATCTGCTGCGGATGAAGGGGAAGCTGTTTCGCCCCACGCTGCTGCTGCTGAGCCACCGCGCCGCGGGCGGGAACGATCCACGCGCCGTCACGCTGGCCGCGGTCGTCGAGCTGATCCACCTGGCCACCCTGGTACACGACGATTCGGTCGATCATTCGGCGCTGCGGCGGGGCCTGCCGACGATCAATGCGCTGTTCTCGCACCAGATCGCCGTGATCATGGGCGACTACCTGTACTCGCGCGCGATCATCGAGCTGGTCCGCCTCGACGACCCCACGCCGCTGCGCGTCCTGGCACGCGTCACGAACGAGATGACCGTCGGCGAAATGCGCCAGCTCGAGGCGCACGACAAGCTGGCCTACGGCGAGGCCGCGTACGATCAGCTGATCCGGGCCAAAACGGCGTCGCTCCTGTCCGGGGCGTGCGAGGTGGGGGCGCTAACCGCGGCGCCCGCGTATCGCCAGGCCCTGGCGCGATTCGGCATGCTGCTCGGCATGGCCTTCCAGATCACCGACGATTTACTCGACTACACCCAGCCCGAGGCCGTGACGGGGAAGCCATCCGGACTCGACCTGCGCGAGCACAAGGTGACCCTGCCGCTGATCGCGGCGCTGGCGCGCGTCCCCCCCGCGCAGCGGCGCGTGGTCGCGCAGCTGATGGAGACGGCGGAGCCCTCCGACGAGCTCGTGGCGGAGGTCATCCGGATGGTCGAGGCGGCGGGCGGGCTCGAGACGGCGCGGCAGCGCGCCCTCGACCTGGCGCAGCAGGCCGAGGCGGAGCTGGATGTGCTGCCGCCGTCGGCCGCACGGGACGCGCTCCAGGGCAGCATCGCGTACGCCGTGGAGCGGCGCAGCTAGTGGCGCACGGTCCGCGCCGGCCGCTGTTTTACTTCGGCGTGCTCGCCGCCGGGTTCGTGCTGGGCGGGTTAGTCCACGCGTTCCTGCAGCGCTTCCTGCCGCAGGGACCAGCGAAAGAGATTTTCACGTGGTCCGTGACGCCGACCATCGGACCGGTGCACCTGGATCTCTTGGTCGTGTCGATTACCCTGGGGCCGATCGGGCTCGACGTGTCGCTGCTCGCGGTGTTGGGCGTCGCGATCGCGTACTTCGTGGCTCGCTCGCTCTTTTAGACGAGGAACGCATGCTTCCCAATCTGGGCTTCACCGAAATCGCGATCCTGCAGCTTAGTCAGTAGGCGGCCGCCATGGGCAATCTGGGCGCCGGCGAGATCGTCATCCTGCTGCTCATCGTGCTGCTGGTGTTCGGGGCCAACCGGTTGCCCGACGCGGGCCGGGCGGTGGGGAAGGGGTTGCGCGAGTTCAAGCGCGCGCTCTCGGACGCGGAAAACTCTATCCAGCGGCCCCCCGACGACGAGCCGCCCCGGGATGCGAAACCGAAACGCTTGGTGGAGTAGCCGCCGGCCGCTAGCTGCTGGCGGCGTCCGCGGCCGCTTGCGTCCGGAAGATGTCCTTGCGCCGGTCCACGATCTTCGCCTTGGCACGCAGACCATCCACGTACTGCTGAATCCGGGCCTGGCGCACCGCCTCGAGGAGCTGGTTCCGCTGCGCGTCCTTCTGCTTCACCCAGGCCGACGAGTCGGCCATCTTGCGACCCAGCGACTCCATGATGAAATCGCCCCGCTGCCCGACGATCGCTCCGCTGCGCTCGCCGACCCGCAACCCGAACGCCGCGCCCACGGCGAGCGGCTCGCCCGACAGGTAGCCCGGCGGTTTGAGGCGGGCGAAGGGCCCAAAACGCTGAACGGGGAGGCCGCGCGCTGCGCCCGCTTGGGGACTCCGCGCAGCGCGGTCGACAACGAGTCGGCGCGGTGCTTCGCGATCTCCGTCTGCTTGTCGAGCTTGACCGCCGCGAGGATCTGATCACGCACCTCGGCGAGCGGCGGCACCCCCGCGGGCAGGAGTGAGTCGAGCCGGAAGACGTAGTAGGCCGGCTTGCCCTCGATGACGGGGCTCGTCTCCCCGACCCGGGCCTCGAATGCCCACACGCTCACGTCGGGGATCGTGTAGCGGCCCAGCGTGAGCCGCTCACCATCCACGATGCGGTACACGGGCGAGACGGGCAAGTTGAAGTGCCGCGCCGCGCTGTCCAAGAGCGTGCCGTTCGGCTGATCGGCCGCGAGCCGCTCGAGACTATCGACGCGAGTCTCTACCGCGTCCAAGTGGGCGCCCTGCAGCTCGATCGGCACGAGAATGTGCCGCACCTTCAGCGAGTCACCCTTCGCCGCGTCCACGCGGATGAGATGGTAGCCGAACTGGGTGAGTACCGGCGCCGATACCCGGCCGGGCGTGAGACCCTTCAAGCCGGCCATGAACAACGGGTCGAACGACGATTCATTCCGCTTCATCCACCCCAGGTCGCCCCCCTGCTTGCCGCTGACCGTGTCGGACGACTCGCGGCGTGCCACGTCCTCGAACTTGGCGCCGCGCGCCAGCTCGGCGCGGATCCGGGCGACGCGCGTGCGGGCCGCCCCCGTGTCGGCAGCCTCGGGGAGCCGCGGGACCGCGATGAACTGTACGAACGCCATCGCGGGGCGCTTGAAGTCATCCGGGTGCGCCTTGAGGTACCGCTGCAGCTCGGCGTCCGTGACCGGGATCGAATCGGTGATGAGGTAGGGCCAGATGGGGAGTACGGCGACCGTCGCGGAGTCGTGTTGGTCCTTGTAGATGCGCCACAGTTTGGCGTCGGAGACAAAGACGTCCGCGGTGATGTACTGCGCCAGCTTGATCTGCGGGATGCGGTCGCGGTAGAGTGCCTCGATCTGCGCGAGCGTGTTGCGGTCGGCCCCCGACTGCAGGAACTGCTGCCACTTGCGGATGTCGAACTGGCCGTTGGTCTGGAATTGGGGATCGCGTGTCACTTCGGGCGGCGGCGAGGTGCGGGCCGCCTCGATGATCTCCTCGTCGCTGACCTGGATGCCGAGTCGCCCGTACTCCTGTTGCAGCAGGATCTCCTGAATCAGCTGGTTCGTGACCTGGTCCTGGATTTGCTGCTCGTCCTCCCGGGCCAGCGTCGTGGTCCCCGATTGCTGCCGATACTGCTCGTACGCGTTCTGTAGGCGCAGCTGGTACGTCGTGATCGGCACTTCGCGCCCGTTCACTCGCAGCACGATGTTCGCGCTCGGCTGCAGGATCTGCATCACCTGGCCGATCGCGAGCCACAAGACGAACGAGCCGGCCAGAATGAAAAAGACGTACTTGGCGTTCGAGCGCATCGTACGCAGCATGGGGCGCCAAATCTCCACGTGAGAGGGGGGGAAGGGGCATAAGTCTAAGAACGACAACGGACAAACTCAAGCGACCGACCCCACCGACTATTTGACAGCGACGCCGGCCGGACACTATCTTCGTCCAATTCCCACATAGACTTAGGCCGTGGCCTACACCAGCGAAATCGAAAAACTGGAGCGCCGCTTCGCCGAGAACCCGAAGGGACGCAATTTTGCGCCCCTGGCCGACGCCTATCGTAAAGCGGGAGAACTAGATAGCGCTATTACCCTGTGTCAGAGCGGGCTCGCCCTCCACCCCGACTACGTGAGCGCCCACATCGTCTACGGGCGCTGCCTGCTGGATCAAAAAAACGACGCCGGGGCCCAGCACACGTTCCAGAAGGTCCTGGCGCTCGATCCCGAGAACATCATCGCGTTGCGAATCCTCGGCGAGATCGCCGAGCGCAACCAGCGCTTTGACGAGGCGGTGGATTGGCTGGCCCGGCTGCTCAACGCCGACCCCATGAACGGGGATGCCGCCGAAGCCCTGGCGCGCGCGAAGTCGAGGGCGGCCGCCGCGAAGCCCGTGGCGATCGCGGAAGCCGAGACCGCGCCGCTCACCAAGCCCGATTTCGTGGTGGAGCACACCGACGCGAGCGAGCCTGAGACGCCGGTCGCCGCCCAGCCCTCGCCCGATGTCGAGACGTTCGACGGCGCCCTCGACTTCAACGCCGCGGCGCACGCCGCCGCGAAGGCCGAGGGGCTGGAGGTGCAGGAGGACGTCGAGCTCAACTCGCAACAGATCGAGCAGGTCGATGTCATCGGGCTGGCGCGCACGCAGTACGAGGGGAGCGGGATGTTCAAGCTCGACACCCCGTCGTCGGACGTGCAGCCGCCGATCCCCGAGCTGATCGACGATGCGATGCCGCAGGTGGACTTGCCCCTGATCATGCCGGACGACATGCCGGCGGCGCAGGCGCCCGCGCGGCGACCGGCGCCTCCACCCCCGCCCCCCGCCCCGCGGCCGCCGGCCGCGGCCGCGGGCGCTGTCCCAGGCCGAGCCGGTGCTCACGGAGACGATGGCGGAGTTGTACCTGAAGCAGGGGCACCAGCAGGACGCGCTGCGCGTGTACCAGGCGTTACTGGCGCAGCGCCCCAGCGATGCGCGGCTGCGGCGCAAGGTCGAGCAGTTGTCGGGCGGCGGTCAGACGCGTCACGGGTCCGGCGTATCGGCAAAGGCGTTTCTGAAGGGCATCTGGTCGGGTCGCGCCGCCGTTCCGGCACCGGCGCCCGCGCCAGCCCCCCCGCCCATCCCGCGCCCCCCCGCGGCTCCCGCGCCTCCTGAGCCGGCCATGGAGCAGAGCACGCTCGAGGCGGCGTTCGACGCCGTGGACGGAGGAGGTGCGCCTCCCGGTGAGCCGTCGCATCCGGCGCAGGATCATATCTCGCTCGATTCAGTGTTCGGCGACGACTCCGCGCGTCGGTCGGGCAGCGCGGGAGGAGCGCCCGCCAGTCCGAGTGAGAGCGGCGGAGGGGGAGCGGGAGGGGGAGGGGGAGGCGGATTCTCGTTCGACGAGTTCTTTAGCGGTTCGGCCTCCGGGGCGCCTCCCGCGCCGCCGGGCGCGGGAGAGAGCGCGCCCGAGCCGAGTGGGGCGCGGACGCCGGGCCGGTCGTCGGGGCGCGCGCAGCGCCCGCCCGAGGATGAGGTCGAGGCCGACCAGTTCCAGCAGTGGCTGAAAAAGCTCAAGTCCTAGTGCATATCGCCGTGCTGAACGGCCCCAATCTGAACCTGCTGGGTGAGCGCGAGCCGGAGCTGTACGGGCGCGTCACCCTGGGGGAGATCGAGGCCGTCGTCCGGGAGCGGGCGCGGGCGCTGGGCGTCGAGTGCCGCTGGACCCAGACCAACCACGAGGGCGAGCTGGTCGAGGCGATCCAGGCGCTCCAGGGCCCTCCGCGCGCCGACGGCGCGGTCGTCAACGCCGCGGCCTTCACGCACACCAGCCTCGCGGTGCGCGACGCGCTGCTCGCGGTGCGCGTGCCGTTCGTCGAGGTGCATCTGTCCAACATCTTTGCCCGCGAGCCCGAGCGGCGCCGCTCGCTGCTCGCCGACCTGGCGATCGGCGTGGTCACCGGGTTTGGAGCCGACAGCTATCGTCTGGGACTCGAGGGCCTCGTCGGCCATCTCACGTCCCGTGGTCGCTGACCGGCGCCGCGACCGGCACGAAGCGCTCGCCGCGCTGTTCGACGCAGACGACGGAGCGGGACGGGGACTCGACGCGCTCCTCATCACGTCGCGCCCCAACATCCGCTACCTGACCGGCTTCAGCGGCTCGGCGGGCGTGGCCGTGGCGACGCGCGCCGATCTGCTGTTGGTCACGGATTTCCGATACGCGGAGCAGGCGCGGGCAGAGGCGGGCACCGTCGCCCGGGTCGAGATCGAAGGCGCGAGTGTGTGGGACCGGCTCTTCAAGGAGCTGCCCAGCCTCGGGCCGTTGGGGACGATCGGCTACGAGGCGCACGCGGTGACAGTGAAGGACGCCGAGCGGTTTTCGCCGAGTGGGGCGGGGAAGACGTGGCGCTGGAAGCCGGCCGGCGAGCTGGTGGAGCGGCTGCGGGCCTGCAAGGATCCCGCCGAGGTCGCGGCGATCCGCGCCGCGGCGACGTTGGCCGGCGACGCGTTGCGGGCCACGATCGCGGCGGTGCGGCCCGGGCAGACGGAGCTCGAAATCGCCGGCCTGCTCGAGGGTGCGCTGCGGCGCTTTGGCAGCGAGGGGCATCCGTTTCCGGCGATCGTGGCCTCGGGCCCGCGGAGCGCGCTGCCGCACGCGCAGACGAGCCGGCGAACCGTGGCGGCCGGGGAGTGGCTGCTGCTAGACTTTGGCGCCGTGGTGGACGGGTACTGCGCCGACATCACGCGCACCGTCGTCGTCGGCGCGCGGGCCACTGAGGCGCAGCGGGCGTTGTATGAGCTGGTGGCCATGGCGCAGCGGCGTGCCCGCGCCGGCGTACGCGCCGGGATGCCGGGCCGGGAGGCGGACGCGCTGGCCCGCGATCCGATTGAGGCGCGAGGCTTTGGCGAGGCGTTCGGCCACTCGACCGGACACGGGTTGGGGCTCGAGGTGCACGAGGCGCCGCGGCTCGCGCGGACGGCGACGGACCCGTTGCCATTGGATGCGGTGGTGACGATCGAGCCCGGGGTGTACGTGCCGGGACGGGGGGGCGTGCGCATCGAGGACGACGTGCATCTCTCGGCGGAGGGCCCGGTGTTGTTGTCGGACGGGCACACGGATCTCGTGGAACTGGTGTAGGCGCCGATGGGGGGTATTTTCACGGTATGAAGCTCGACATCATCGCGCAGCTCGTGCAGATCCTGAAGGACGCCCCGGATGTGGGCGCCATCGAGATCCGGCGCGGGTGGTTCGGGGCGTGGTCATCGGTCCGGGTCTCGAAGGCCGGGCACGTGCCAAACGCAGGTGGAGGCGGCCCCATTGTGGTGACGCAGGCCTCCCAGGCGGCGCCGAGCGCGGCGCTGTCCGCTCCCGCCCCTGCTCCCCCTCCCGCCGCCTCGCACCTGCTCGACATCAAGTCCCCCATGGTCGGGACGTTCTACTCGGCGCCCGAGCCGGGCGCACAGGCCTACGTGCGGGTCGGGAGCCGCGTGAACGTGGGGCAGGTCGTCTGCATCATCGAAGCGATGAAGATCATGAACGAGATCGAGTCCGAGGTCGGCGGAGTGGTGAAGGAGGTGTGCGTGCAGAACACGCAGCCGGTCGAGTTCGGGCAGGCCCTCTTCCGGGTGGACCCCAATGGCTGACGCGGCTCCCGTAGCCTTCAACTTCAAGCAAGCCATCACCAACATGGTGCAGCGCAACGGCTCCGACCTGCTCCTCAAGGTGGGCCGGCCGGCGACGATTCGCGTGAACGGCGAGCTGGTGGGGCTCGACACGCAGCCGCTCAAGCCCGAGGAGCTGAAGTCGCTCGCCGAGCAGATCATGACGCCGCGCCAGGTGAAGGAGTTTGCCGAGCACAAGGAGGCGGACTTCGCAATCGGCGTGCCGGGCGTCGGCCGCTTCCGGACGAACGTGTATCAGCAGCGCGGGACGGTGGCCTTCGCCTTCCGGGCGATTCCCTACGAGGTCAAGCAGATCCGCGAGCTATCGCTGCCGCCGGTACTGGAGGAGATCGCGCTCAAGCCGCGCGGGCTCGTGCTCGTCACGGGCGTGACCGGGTCGGGCAAGTCCACCGCGCTCGCCGCGATGATCAACCACGTGAACACGAACCGGCGCGTCAACATCATCACGATCGAAGACCCGATCGAGTTCCTGCATCGCGACCAGCTCGCGAACATCTCGCAGCGCGAGGTGGGGAACGACACCCTCTCGTTCAACTCCGCCTTGCGCCACGTGCTGCGGCAGGACCCGGACGTGATTCTGATCGGCGAGATCCGCGACATGGAGACGCTGGACACGGCGCTCAAAGCCGCGGACACGGGACACATGGTGTTTTCCACGCTGCACACGACGGACGCGACGCAGACGGTCAGCCGCGTGATCTCGTTTTTCCCGCCGCACCAGCACGACGAGATCCGCCACCTCCTGTCCACGGCGCTGCAGGCGGTGATCTCGCTGCGCCTCGTGCCGCGCAAAGACGGGCGCGGTCGCGTGCCGGCGGCCGAAGTGTTGATCAACACGGCGGCCGTGGCCGACAATGTGCGCGACCTCTCGAAGCAGCTGAGCATTCCCGACCTGATCGCCCAGGGCTCCGTCCAGTACGGGATGCAGACGTTCGACCAGTCGCTGTTTCAATGGTACCAGCAGGGTGTGATCAGCTACGAGAGTGCGATTTTCTATTGTTCGAACCCGAGCGAGTTCGCGTTGAAGGTGTCGGGCGTGGATTCCTCCGGGAACCGGCTGGGCGGCAGCGACCAGGCCGGGGCGATCGAGCTGACGCCCTGATGTTCCAGAAAGTGCTGATCGCGAACCGCGGGGAGATCGCCCTGCGGGTCATCCGCGCGTGTAAGGAGCTTGGGGTGGCGACGGTCGCGGTGTATTCC
>WNFL01404767.1_pt2 | contig 22006 bp, 25 predicted proteins | sample 5400361 | NCBI WGS metagenome assembly WNFL01 (sample SAMN13153351, study PRJNA577476) | soil metagenome | isolation source: 40 cm soil on Douglas fir-dominated hillslope | place: USA:California | collected 2013-09-17
CAATTGATAAGATAAACCCCGCTATACCGGCAAGAGTAATAGTAACAGGAATAACTTTAAATATAGCTAAAATTAATAAACTATAAAGTCCCAAAGCAATACTAGCTAGAATCCCCAATCTTCCATATAAAACACTCATAAATATTACAACAATTATAAATCCTATCACGCCTGCCAATAGACTCCGATTCAATGCACCAGTACCAAGTGTCGCGCCAATGCTTTGCTGTTGAAGAACAGAAAGAGGTACAGGAAGTGCTCCCGCCTGGAGTTCAATACTAAGCGCATTTGCTTGCTCCTGTGTAAATCCTCCTGTTATGACAGCGTTACCAGTTAAAATAGCTTGATTCACGCGTGGAGCTTCTACTACTTGGTTATCAAGAACAATTGCGACAATCTCCCCTACGTTTCTTTTTGTTATATCAGCAAATTTATTAGTTCCATCAGAAGTAAAAACAAGCTGCACTTGCGGCTTACCGGTACTTGAGTCAAATGTAACAGCTGAGCTTTGCAAATCATTACCAGTTAATGTGGTTTTGACAGCATAAGGCCCAATAGTCTGTAATATTCCAGCTGGTAGGCTTTGTAGGTATGCATTTGTAAGTGCAGCTGAGTTACTTGCCCCCTTTTCCCAAAATGATAGCTGTGCCGTCGTGCCAATAAGTCCTACTGCTTGTGAAATATTAACACCCGGTAAGTCAACTGTAACTCTATAATCACCATTAGTTACACCTGTTTGGATAACTGGTTCCGAAACACCAAAAAGATTGACTCTACGCTCAAGCACTACTCTTACAGCATCAAGCGCACTACTCCGTTTATCTGAAGGGATATTTCGCATATCTGCTCTTAAAGTCACACTTGTCCCTCCTTCTAAATCCAATCCTTTGCGAAAAGGGAAATCTCTTTGAATTTTGGTTTTTCCAACAGAAATATCTATATGGGGGCCTGGATAAGTTCTGTGAATTGAGATTTTCTTATTAATAATTGGCAGTTGCGGACTATCATAATTTATCGTAAATTTTGGCAGGTCAATAAAAACTACCACTAAAGTCAGCACTATAAGAATCCATAAGAATAATTTCGGGTGTTTCCTCATGAGAGCATACTTTCTTCATCTCCAAGAAGCATGATTCGGGATCCAGAAAGAATTTTTTCAACGAATGGATCATGTCTACTTTTTCTGAAAAAAAATTCGTCTTCTGTCATTACAGTGTAATTAATCTCCCTACTGAGCCTTGCTTCTTCATTCCTCACTAAAAGTGCTAATTCTGGCAATACGACTGTTCCTACAATTAAGAAATCTACATCTTCAGGTGTTTTTTCAAGTCCACGGATAAATTTTCCAGAAAGCATTGCATATTTAATTTTTCCAAGCTTAGCTCGATTTTTTATTATTTCAGCACCAAGTCCAGTTGTCTTAGCCGCTAAACGCAAAATATCGTAGTAGAATGGGTAAGATTTGGAGAGTGAATAATACACTCTATTCGCTCTTTGCTCACGTGTAAGTACTCCTTTTTGCGTCAAAAATGATAACTCACGCCTAACAGCGTTGATTTCGTCGCCAGTCCTTCTCACAAGCTCTCTGACGTGAAACATTTCATAAGGAAACGTTAAGAAAACGTTAAGCAGCTTGATGCGGGATTTTGATGTAATAAAATCTGATAACATATCCTACCCTCTAATTTACCTTTAATACTCCGTCTAAGGGCAGGACCGTAAACCAAATAGTTCCTTTGTCAAATTGGATCTGATTACCATTTGTATCAAAAAGTAATGTCCTTGCTGTTCTACTGTCCTTCTCCCATTTTCCTAGAATTTCTTTTCCATCTATAAATACTGCTGCCTTACCCGTACCTTTATTCTGATACAAAAGATGGATATTGTTTTCATACCCATCATCAGCATTTAATTCTTTCATAAATAATACCACAATATTTTTAGTAGTCAATTGCTTATTGTTATCGCGGTCATTGTGAGGTTTTCCGGCATTTTGTCTCATATATACGTTATTTTGCTTATCGTATGTCCAATCTACAAAATAATCTGGCTGGCTACTCCAAAATTCTAAATGAATTTTTTGTGCAGCCGGACGGCTAGTAATAGCTGCTTCATCTTTAAATTGATAGGCAACAAATTTTGTATTCCAAGCATTACCTTTCTTATCAACATTCGTAAGTCCTCTCCCCTTACCTACTGCCCATAATTTTTCAGTAGAGGAATACATTGTGTGCTCTGTAGCTACATCATGGCCCAACCTGTCGTAATCTCTCCAGAAAGTTGGATATCCAATTGAGAATTGATTGAGGTCGTTATATCCCGTCCATCCGTATGTATCTAATTGACCTAATGCATCAGCGGGTCCATCTGCATTCGCTCCCCCTACATGGGCGTATAATGGATAATCAGCATATTCTGATGCAAAATCAATGAAGTATGTACGAGCAGATCTAACAGGACCTAGCTCGGGAGCATCTTTACAATAATATATAGCAAGAAATCTTGTAATGCCTCCTTCTGCAACTGCTTCATATACTGCATCTGCATAAGAAAGACCTGATTGCGGACGCGCTTCAGTATGATTTTCAATCATTACACCTAAAGGCCTATGCTCTTCCCACCAGGTACGTTGTTTTTTAGAATACATTGCTCCATTTATAGGGCATGCTTCTGTCTTTGGTCCAGAATCTTCAACTGATGCATCACCACTAGCACCTGGAGTTGGAGCTTGGATAATGGGTTTTGAAGGCATGGCAAAAGAGAAAAATGCAAATGATGCACCGGAGGATAATATATAAAGAAGTACAGAAATAATACCAATGGTTAACTTATTTTGCATAAATTAAATATTTTTTGCTTCTTTTAATGCTTGCTTTTCTTCGTCTGTTAAGTCGTGATCAAGCCCCTTTCCCACCTTTACTTTTTTAGCGTACCACCGAGTGCCTGATCTTGAATAAAGTCCCGAAATAATTACGCCTGTATTATTTCCGTCAACTAAGGCTAAAATAAAACTCTGATCTCCACCTGTATCTTTGAAGGGATTAAAGCGCAAAAGACCTATTTTTTGGATATGGAATTTGCCCTCTTCTTGTATTGTATCACAACGATCACGTAGTATTTCAATATCTTTTTTTATTATATCGCGGTCTTTAAGAAGAGTATCTAAAACTGCTTGAAGTGTTCTCTTATTAGTATCTTTTACTAAATGGTTATAGTGAGAAGACAGCCTATAAAAAAACACTGTTAGTACGGCAACCCATACAAGAGCAATTAGGGAGAAAATGAGGTCAACGCCAAAGGACATGGTAGGTTTATACTAGCCTCTTGACAGCTTCCGTGTCAATAGTGTAATCTGGGCTATCAGCATGGCTAAGAAGAAAAAAACAAGAGAGCAGAAAAAAGCGGCCGAGCTCAAACGCCAACATATTAAAATTCAGGCTCAAAATGAGCAAAAACCTTCATCCCCAGCTATTCCAACTTATCATATGCCTAAGCTTCAACAACCTGCTACTTTTACATCCTCTCCTGCACAAAAAAATGATTTTTTTGCAAGCGAGAATTACATAGCTCTAGACTTAAAAAAAACTCTTCTTGTTTCAGGTAGTATTCTTGTTTTAGAACTTATAGTATTCTTTGCTACGCAAACACAGAGATTAGGATTGTTATCCTTTAAATAGATTGTGTCCACCTTCGTTCGCCTAGGCGAACTTCGGCGGGCTCAAGAAATTCTAGAAACATTCCGAGTAAATCGGAATTGTTAAGAATTTCTAACGAAAGGGGGTGAAATATACTATGGCATCCATGTATTGTGTAAAGTGTCGAGCTAAAAGAGAAGATCCAGCAGCAGTTAAAGTTACTATGAAAAATGGTAAACCTGCGATGAAAGGAAAATGTCCAGTTTGTGGAACAGCAATGTTCAAAATTGGTGCAGCATAAGCCCGATCATAAGACAACAAAATCCCCCATTGTATTTTCACTGGGGGTTTTTGTATTTTGAAAATGGCTTAAGTTACTTAGGTAACTTAGGTTTTGCAGTCTCTTTAAATGGTACTAACTTATATACCTCTACTACTGACACATTCCAATGTCCTGCAATTTCCGCTTGACCAAATCCTGCTACCTCCCATAAAGAATTTCCTAAAGGTGAACAGGGAAGAGTTTCACATACAATAAGAAGTTGGTCTGTAACTGAAGTACGTCTTGGGTCAACACCAGGAAACTGAATAGTAACAGGTGGGTGATCCCAGATAGTAAAAAAGTATCTATATGCATGGTCTGAGTTTCCTCCTGTTATTAGAGCGAAATTAAATGGCTTATTATTTGTCTGGTCAAGAGCAAATTTTGAAATATTTTCTACCTGCTGTAATTGTCTGTTAGGCTCATACCTGAAAGGAACTCCTTGAATATTAATTGCAAATAAGCCTATTAGAAGCCCAATCATTACAAATTTTAATAATTTCCCTCTCTCAAGTCCCATTGACAGGAGATTGCCAACAAGAAGAAATGGTACCGGGTATAAAAATTCAAAATAGTAATCATAAATTGCTTTTTTGTAAAAACCAAAAAAGAAAATTCCTAAAAATAACCAAACAGATATCAACCCATATTGAAGCATTTTATTTTTATCTTTTTTATTCTTGCGGAATAAATACATTAATGCTCCAACGGATAAGAGTCCTAATATAACAATTGCAAAATACCATGCATTGATTAGTGGCTTGTTATTAAAAAGATCAATCTGTTCAGGAGGCAAGAAATTAGCAACTAGCCTTCCGAATATACGAAAAGATACATTCCATACCGTTGAGAGAAAATTAGGACCAGCCCCTGTTTCTTTAGACAAGAATACGAAATTAAGAATACTTCTTATATTAGGGAATCCGTGGCGGACTTCAAAAAGCAGAAATGGAGAATACCCTATCAAAAATCCCAAAAAAATGTACAAATAGTCTTTTAAAATACTTATTATTTTTTTACCAATCGTTGAACCCTTCAGGCCTAGAATGACCTTGGCAAGTATTACGTAAACTATAATCATAACTCCAACAAAGACTTCAATATAATGAAGCTGCAAATCTATTCCGTAGAGAATACCTACAATAATCAAAATTAGCATTGGTTTAATATTTACAAATGATTTTGATTTTATTGCCAGGTCTTGAAGTACTTCCGCTTTATACAAGAAATATAACGTAAGGAGAGTAAAAAAAGGCATGGGATTTGGATTCCATGAAGATCTGGAATATGAAATAACCAGAGGAGAAATAGAATAAAGTAATGATGCAATAAGACCGGCTTTACTTCCAAAAAATTCTGCTCCAATTTTATAAACTAACCAAACTGTTGCAATCCCAAGAAGTGCAACCATTACTGCCGGCCCTACGGGATCATATTGAAAAAGCCATAAAAATGGGGCCATAAAGTAATAATAAATGGGGCCTAGAAAAAATCCTCCAACAGATGATGTAGGCCCTAAAAGTGTAAGATGACCATGAAGAATATTATAAACAATCAAAACATCTCTGCCTTCATCTCCCAAAAAGGTAAGATAGTCTCTAATTCTATACAGACGAAGAAATGCAGCAAGAATAAGAATGCCTAAAAGGATTAAGTTAGATTTTGTTAGAAATTTCTTATACATAAATTGTCATTCTGAGCGAAGCGAAGAATCTCATCTATTAAATTAACATCTGAGATCCTGAAACTAGTTCAGGATGACGATTTGGACGAATCTAATATCTAATAAATACATTTAGCGCTGAGTAATCATTTTTGAGGTTTCTTTTTCCAAATAAATTTGTTGTAAATAAAGAAATTCCAAATAAGTAAAAACCCTGTTCCTAGAATGAAATAGAAAAAGTAGTGTTCCTTTCCTAAAAGGAAATCACCAATAAATATTGTTCCTGTTTGAATAAAAATAACTCCAAAAATTGATGTTGCATAAAAGTGCAACATCTTCAAAAGATAGTTTCCAAATCCATTAATTTTATGCTCTTTAAATGTCCACAGGTTATTAAAGTTATAATTAGAGAAAATTGCTATAACTGCCCCTATTAGATTAGCAAGTGTTGGATCTAGCTTAAATCCCTCAACTCCAAATTTTAAAACAACAGCATTAATTATAAATCCAAATCCTCCCACAACTAAAAACTTACCAAATCTCCCAAACACCAATTCTTTAAATCTGGTAATTAAAACAAATTTCACAACATCTAAAATATAATCAATTGAGGCTATTTTAGATCTTCCTAAATTTCTATCACTAAAATGAAAAGGCACTTCCGCAATTTTAAATCCATCCCTTATTGCCTTATGCAAAAATGATATTTGAAATATATATCCTTTATAATTTACTAATTCATCTTTTTCTTTTAAGAATACTTGTTTTTTAATTGCTCTATAACCCCCTGTCCAATCATGTACGGAAAAATGGGTAAAAACTGTTCTCACAAAAAGATTAGCAATAATTGAGAATGCTTTCCTTTGTGGAGGCCAGTTTTCAGGAATTGATCCTCCGTCACTGTACCTGGTACCAAGTACCATGTCTGCTCCTTCATCTATTTTTTTTAAAAATTCAGGAATTTTTGTCGGATCATGTTGTCCATCAGCATCCATCTCAAACATAACATCAGCATCCATCTTTTCAATTGCATAAGTCATTCCTCTTATATATGCAGCTCCCAAACCATTCTTGGTGCCAGAACTTATTTCCAGATTTTTCCATTTCTTCATCAAGTGTTTAACTATATCTGCAGTTCCATCAGGGGAGTTATCTTCAGCAACTAAAATGCTCATACTATGATGTTTAATCTTAGGAAAAACTTCTTCTTCTAGTTGGGTTATGATGTTTTCTATATTTTCTTTTTCGTTGTATGTGGGAATAATGATAACTGCTTTCATAATTAGACTCTTTGTTTTAGCATATCACGGGCTAATGTCCTTTGTCCAAATAGCTCTTTTATACGCTCTCTTAAAACATATCGCATTGCATCATTCATATATGCTGTAGGAATAATTTTGGATTTTCCCATTGTTCTATCCACAAATACTATTGGTACTTCTGTAACTTTAAATCCATCACGAAACGCTCTATGTAAAAATGCTATAAGAAGAGTATTGCCGCTGAAAGAAGAAAGATATGGTTTTTCTTTAAAAAATACTTCTTTTCTAATTGCCCTATATGACCCTGTCCAATCATGTACCGTCCATATCATAAAGACAGTTTGGATAAAAATATTTCCAAAAAAAGATAGGAATTTTCTGTGTACTCCCCAATCTTTAGGGATAGATCCTCCCATGCTATATCTAGTAGCAACAACTACGTCAAAACCTTCATCAATTTTCTTTAGAAACTCAGTAATCTTTGTTGGATCATGCGAGAGATCAGCATCCATATCTATTACAACATCTGCACTCATTTTTTCAAATGCATATGTGAATCCACGTAAAGTAGCTGCCCCAAGTCCCATCTTTTTTCCCAGTAAAAGCTCTATATTATTCCATTTTCCCATGAATTTTTTCACTATATTTCCTGTACCATCAGGTGAAGTATCATCTGCAACAAGAATATGCATCTTATGTCCTTTTATTTTGGGAAATACTTTCTCTTCAAGAAGAGGAATGATCCGCTCTATATTTCCTTTTTCATTATATGTAGGTAAGAGTATGACAACTTTCATAAATAGATAGAGATGCAAAGTTACAAAGCTTCAAAGGTTCAAAGATAATCCAATTCTATGCAACTATGTCACTTTGTTACTTTGCCACTTTCCTAAAGTATTCTATAGTTTTTTTTAGTCCTTCTTGGAGATCTACTTTCGGTTCCCATTTTAATAGTTTTTTTGCTTTTGTGATGTCAGGTTTTCTTTTTGCAGGATCGTCTTGAGGTAGATCTTCAAAAACTATTTCCGAATTACTTTCAGTCAATTCTTTTATCACGTTAGCAAGTTCAATAATTTTCCGTTCAGTTGGATTTCCTAGATTAATAACTTCACCTTTCATGTTTTCTGTAAACATTAACGCATATAATGCCTCAACCATATCTGAGACATAGCAAAAACTTCTTGTTTGTTCACCTTTTCCATATATGGTTATTGGACTTCCTTCAATTGCTTGAATTATAAAATTAGAAACAACTCTCCCATCATCAGGTTGCATGCTAGAACCATAAGTATTAAAAATCCTTGCAATCCGGACATCCAAATCATGTTTTCTTACATATGCCATTGAAAGAGCCTCACCAAAACGCTTTCCTTCATCATATACTGAGCGCGGACCATTGGGGTTAACGTTTCCAAAATATTCCTCAGATTGAGGAGAAACTGCCGGATCACCATATACCTCTGATGTTGAAGCATACAAAAATCTTGCACTGCTCTTTCTGGCCATTTCAAGTAAATTGTGTGTTCCTAAGGAATTTGTACTAAGTGTTTCTATGGGGAATGCCATATAACTTCTTGAACTTTTCTGACTAGGAGAAGCAGGTGAAGCTAGATGAAAGATATAATTGATATTAGATATTTGAGATTCGATACTTGATAGATCTTTTGTAATGTCATGTTGAATGAAAGAAAAGTTTGGGTTACTTTCAAGATTTTTTACATTTGTTCTATTGCCCGTGATAAGGTTATCTAAACAGATAACTTTAAAGTTTTCCTGAAGAAGTTTTTCGCAAAGATTAGATCCAATAAATCCTGCTCCCCCTGCAACAAGTACTGTTGGCATATGGCTATTGTACCTTAAAATAATTGAATTTCCCAGTAGAAATTATTTTCCTCCTATGATAAAGTTATATATACTAAATCTATGGTAAAAAAAGCTCTAATCGTTGGCGTTTCTTCACAAGACGGATCATATTTGGCTGAGTTACTTCTTGAGAAAGGATACGAAGTTACTGGGACCATAAGGCACACTACTAATTTCTACCAAGAAAATCTTGGCCATCTTTATGGAAAAATTAAAATAAAAGCTATTGACCTCATAGATATTGAAAGTATTTCCGATGTCGTAAAAAAAACTAAACCGGATGAAGTTTATAATTTAGCTGCACAATCTGTTCCGGCTGATAGCTGGACACAGCCTTTTTACACTGGAGAGGTAACAGCATTAGGTCCAGTCAGAGTACTTGAATCCGTAAAACATCATGCTCCTAATGCGAAATTTTACCAAGCAAGTAGCAGAGAGGTTTATGGGAATATAGAGGGGACGGCAAATGAATCAACGCTTTTTGATGCGAATAATCCATATGGTATCGCAAAATCATATGCACATATGATGACTCGGTGCTACAGAGAATCTTATGGAATGTTTGCATGTGCTGGAATTTTATTTAATCATGAGAGTCCAAGACGAAGTCTTCATTTTGTAACGCGAAAGATTTCAGCTGGTGCTGCTTGTATTAAAAATAATCTCAAAAATCCTCCACTTAATGAAATAGGTGAACCTTTAGTTAAGGATGGAAAATTATATATGGGGGATTTGGATTCAATGCGTGACTGGGGATATTCAAAAGAATATGTTGAGGCTATGTGGTTAATGCTTCAAGAGGACAAGCCAAAGGATTATGTCATAGGTACAAATACAAGTTATTCCGTGAGAGACGCTTGTCGGATTGCATTTGCACATGTTGGTCTTAATTGGGAAGATCATGTAATAAGTGACAAACGCTTACTAAGACCAACAGAAATCAAAGAATTAAAAGGGGATTATTCGCTAGCAAAAAAAGAATTGAAATGGCAACCAAAAACTTTCCTTGATGATTTGATGAAGCTTATGGTGGATGCTGATCTTGAAAGATTTAAAATAGGCTTCTAACTTTCACAGTTTATTTATTTCTCCAATAATCCAATATATCTTCTATAGTTTTTTCCAAAGGTATCTCTGGATTCCAACCGGTTAGCTTCTTCATTTTATCAGCATTACATGTTAATTCTGGATTGTCACTTGGACGCATAAGAGATTCATCATAGCTAATGTCAAATTGAACTTTTGCTTTTGATTGCATTAATGTAACTATATCTTTTATTGAATGTGATATTCCGGAACCAATATTATATGCTTCCCCGGAGATTCCTTTTTCCATAAGTAAGCTATATGCTTTCACCATATCACGCACGTCAGTAAAATCTCTTTTTGCATCCAGATTGCCTACTTTTAGAACGCTTTCTGCATTTCCTTTTTCAATGTCTACTATTTTTTTTGCAAAATCTGCAACGACAAATCCCAATCCCTGCCTAGGACCAATATGATTAAACGGACGAGCGCGAATAATACGCAGTTTATATGTTAGGAAATATTGTAACGCCAAATAATCTTGGGCAATTTTTGAAACGGCATAAGGATTAGTGGGCATAAAAGGGGTATTTTCATTAATTGGTATATTTTGAGAATCCACCAGTCCGTACATATCGCCGGATGCAACAATAAATATTTTCGTATCCATCAGATTTGCATTGCGGATAGCTTCCAATATGTTTATTTCTGCTGCGATATTATTCGTTAGCGTCTCAATGGGATTTTTAAAACTCTTTGCGGCAGATGCTATAGCTGCAAGATGATAAACTACATCTGGTTTTTTTTCTGAAATTATGTCATTAACTGACTGGACATCAAGAAGATTGATTTTAAGAAGACTTAACTTATCTTTTATATTTCCTACATTTACCAAGCTTTCTTCCGTAAGGTATGTACCTAAAACTTCATGCCCATTATTTACTAAAAGTTCTGCTAAATGACTTCCTGCAAATCCTGAAATACCTGTTATGAAAACTTTCATAATACATTTATTCTATCAAGTCCTGAGGTATTCAACCATCTTGTAGAGTATTTATCTTCCGACTCCAATATAATTAAAACCGAGAGCTTTCATTTTTTCTGGCTCATAAATATTGCGCCCATCAACAATATTTGGACTTTTCATGACTTTCTTTAATTCACTTGCATGAAGTTGTTTAAATTCATTCCACTCTGTAATAACAGCCAAGACATCTGCACCTCGTGCAGCATCAAATGGACTGTCGCTAAAAATAAGACCTTTAAATTCAGGCAATCTCTTCGCACCTTCCATTGCAATTGGGTCATAAGCTTTAACAATGGCACCTTTTTTTAGAAGAGCCGGAATTATAATTCGTGACGGGGCATCCCGTAAGTCGTCTGTATCTGGTTTAAAGGATAATCCAAAAACACCTATGGTTTTTCCCCTCACTTCACCATCTAGCATGTTCTCAATTTTTTCAGTTATAGCGTGCATTGCTTGCTCATTTATCTTCTCCACGTCTTCAAGAAGACTAAAGTCATATCCATATCCTCTCGCAATTGCTATAAGCGCTTTTACGTCTTTTGGAAAACAGCTCCCTCCATACCCAGCCCCTGCGTTGAGGAATTGATTTCCAACTCTTTTATCCAGTCCAACTGCAGTTAATACGTCAGGTCCGTTGGCTCCAACTTTTTCACTAAGCTGTGCTATTGCATTGGCAAAAGAAATTTTTGTTGCTAGAAATGCATTCGCAGCATACTTAATCATTTCAGCTGTTTCAATATTTGTCAGAAAAACTATACTGTCATTTCTCTCAATAATTGGCTGGTGAAGCTCTACTAATACTTTTTTTGCTTTTTCAGAGTCTACGCCTATAACAACCCTATCTGGATTGAGAGTATCTCCTATTGCTTGACCTTCGCGTAAAAATTCAGGTACGGATGCTATATCAAATTTTGCATTTTTCGGTTTTACTTTTTCAATTATTTCTTGAACTTTCCTATTTGTGCCCACTGGAACAGTACTTTTCGTGATGATAACTGTATAATTATCCAAATGTTTACCGATTTTTTCAGCAACATCAAAGACAACTGATAGGTCAGCTTCACCATTTTCCTTTGGAGGAGTCCCAACAGCCGTAAAAACTACGTCTGAAGATTTTATTGCTGGATCATAGTCTAGTGTAAAAAGAAGGCGTTTTGCTACTACATTTCTTTTTACAACTTCCTCAAGCCCAGGCTCATAAATAGGAAGAATCCCCTTTTTTAATTTTTCTATTTTTTCAGCAGTATGGCCAATAACATGTACAGTATTTCCTAAGTCCGCAAATACTGCGGCTGTTACAAGCCCTACATACCCATGTCCAATAAATGTAATAGTCATAACTTTATAAAATTCGAAATTTGAATTTCGAAGTTCGAAACAATATTAAATGTCTAAAATAAAAAATCCAAAAGATTTTGAGCATTTGAAAATTAGAATTTTAGATTTGTTTCGAATTTCGTGCTTTGTTATTCGGATTTTTCTAATTGCTGCTTTATTGCAGCAATTCCTTCTTCAAATCCCCTCATCTTTATCCCGAGTTTTTCTATTTTATCATTATTCATGGCTACATTGAAAGGCCTTGGCGCTTTCCCCTTAAAATACGCTTCCCTTGTTGTTTTAGAGATTAAACCTTCATTCAAATCAAACTCCTTAGCAATCAGCATTGCGCATTCATAAGGAGACAGGCTTTGGGCACCTGTCATATGATAAATGCCTTTCACCCACTGTGTTATTAACAGATTTAGTCCATTTGCAATATCGTCAATAAAAGTTGGATTAAATATATGATCTGTGATTCCTGCAATAGGTAAATTGGAATCAAGCCTTGATTTCATAGCTCTTACAAAATCATTTCTTTCAAATTTTGCTCTAAAAGGATATGCAATCCTAACTATTATATATGGAATTCTGCTCTGCATAACTCTCAATTCTCCTTCGTATTTTGTTTTAGCATACCAATTTAATGGATTAGGAATATCCTCCTCTTTGTATCCATTCTCAGGAGTATGTTCTCCATCAAAAATAAAGTCAGTTGATATGTATATGAGCTTTTTTCCGGTTGTAGCGCAAGAAGAAACTACATTTTCTGTACCCCCAACATTAATCTTCCACGCATCTCCATTTTCTCCTAATTCTTTGTCTTTTTCGCATCCATCAACATCTGCCTTTGCAGCAAGATGCAAAACAGTTGAAGCATCTGAATTCTTAAACTTTTCAAGCAATTGATTTTTATTAGTTATGTCAACGCCTGTTGAATAACTAACATCCTCAAATTCATAATCTGAAGAAAGGAGTTCAGTTATTCGAGACCCTACCAGACCTGAAAGCCCTGTACCTAAAATTTTCTTTTTCATAAATTACTTATCATATTGTTTCTTATAGTACTCTTGATATTCCCCTGACTTTACGTCTTTCCACCACTCCTGATTTGTTTTATACCATTCTACTGTTTTTTCAAGCCACTGATCAAAGCTATGAAGGGGTTCCCAACCTAATTCGTTTTTAATTTTTGAGAAGTCAACTGCATATCTCCTGTCATGTCCTGGTCTATCCTTAACAAATTCTATAGAATCTTCATCTTTACCCAAAAGTTTTAAAATCTTTCTTACTACATCTAAATTAGATATGTCTTCGCTTACTCCCCCAACACAATAAGTTTCCCCCACTTCTCCGTGAAGCAAAACTTTTTCAATTGCCCTGCAATGGTCTTCAACATATAACCAATCCCTGACATAAAGTCCGTCTCCGTATACAGGAACCTTTTTCCCTTCAAGAATGTTAGTTATTGCAAGTGGAATAAATTTTTCTGGGAATTGAAATGGACCAAAATTGTTTGAGCAATTAGTTATACTTATAGGTAATCCATATGTTGTCGCATATGCATTTACTAAATGATCTGACCCAGCTTTACTGGCTGAATATGGACTTCTGGGGTTATATTTTGTTTGTTCATTAAATTTGTCCAATGTGCCCAGAGGCAAAGCTCCAAAAACTTCATCAGTTGATACATGATGAAATCTTTTAATATTCTTTTTAAGTGCTACATCAAGCAATACTTGTGTTCCTAAAACATTAGTTGTAACAAAAGACGCAGGCTCCGCGATAGATCTGTCCACATGACTTTCTGCTGCAAAATGCACAACTATATCTATTCCATCCATTGCCAGTTCAACATCATTAACATTACAAATATCGCCTCTTTTAAAGGAATAATTTTTATTTTTATCTATTTCTTTTAAGCTTTCCAGATTGCCGGCATAGTTTAATTTATCAAAATTAACAATAAAATCTTCCGGATGGTTTTTTAACCAGAATAAAATAAAATTGGCTCCTATAAAACCTGCCCCGCCTGTTACTAACAGTTTCATAACTTTTTTTCCCTTCTCAACTTATCCAACATAAGTATACCAATCATACTTGTTGCTTGGCTAATTTCCCCACTCATTACTTTCTCAACTGCTTCTGTAAGCGACATTTTTATAACTTCAATCATTTCATCATCTTCTAGATTCTGTTCTCCAAATTCCAACTCCCTAGCTAAAAAAAGGTATGCTTGTCCTTTTAATACGCTGCTTGCTAATTCAACTTTTGCCAATTGCTCCCACTGAGAAGCTGTTACTCCTAATTCTTCCTTCAACTCTCTTTTTGCCGTCTGAAGAGGAGTTTCGCCTTCTTTATCCATAAACCCTGCAGACGCTCCAAGAATATTTTTACCAAAAATATTTCTATACTCCGAAATTAGATATATTTCTCCAGTTGGGGAAATGGGAAAAATAACTACAACCGGTTTTCTTTTTACAATGTGATGAATAGTTTTTCTTCCGGAAGCATATTCTATTTCCTCCTCTTCAACGTCAAATAACTTAGCCTTGAAAACGGATTTTGATGAAAGAGTTTTGACATTACTATCAGTCATGAAATGATATTTGAAGTTTATAAATTACTTTTGTTTTTGTTTGCCCAGTAATGGCTTGCCCTAAATAAACTATCATAAGTACCAGCATCACTCCAAAAACCCTCAAGCGGTGCCCATTTCAACTTCTTTTCTTTAATATAGATATTATTAATATCTGTAATCTCGAGCTGACCGCGATCCGATGGCTTAATTTTCTTCAAATAAGAAAACACTTCATGATCATAAATATACACTCCTGTTACTGCCTTATTACTTTTTGGCTTTAGAGGTTTTTCTTCTATATCTATTACTTTTGTTGGGTCTTTGGGATCAAATTCTGCTACTCCAAATCTTTGAGGATCAGTTACTTCTTTAAGAAAAACTGTTGCACCGCCTTTAAATAATTTAACAGACTCACTTATATCAGCATCTGTAGTATTATCTCCTAAAATAACTGTAATTGGACCATTGTCAGCAAAATCCTCAGCAATACTTAAAGCATCTGCGATTCCCCCGTCTGGCTTTTCCTGGTATGCATATTCAATGTGTCTAACTCCAAGTTCTTTTCCGTTTTTTAATACTGCCAAAAAATGGCCCACGTGAGGACCACTGGTTATAATCAGGATATCCGTTATGCCTGATGCTACCAAAGTTTCTATAGGATAGAATATCATTGGCTTATTATAAACTGGAAGTAAATGTTTATTTGTTACGTGGGTTAAAGGGTAAAGTCTTGTTCCAAGACCACCTGCTAATATAACTCCTCTCATAATTTTTTAAATTTAAAATCCACCTTGAAGGGAAAATAAAATAATCGCTATCCCAAGAGCAGCTACCATCACATATTCTAGCACAATTTTAGCCGTGATACTATGATGCTTAACATGATGCACAACTCCAAAAGTAATATAGAAAAAAGCAATTAGTATGATGAATGATACTTGAAGCTGCTTATTTCCATGAGAGTGCGTCAGCAAAAATAATCCTAAGAAAATAACAATAAGAAAAGAAAGATAATACCAAATATGTTTTTTCATATTAATACACAGATCCGGATCCCATGACTAGTACTGCAATTAAAACAAGTCCCAAGAAAAACATATGATCAAAACTATGCCCTACCAATCTAACTACTTTTTTCCTTTCCGTAAGCACTATATCTAATCCAAAAACTAATAAGAAAAGTCCTAAAAGCATTATGCTCACATTTCTCATAAAGACATTACTATTAATTTGAGGTTGATTTTTAATTGAAGCAATAATAGATTCTGGGGAATTTTTTGCTACTTGGGATTGTGGTATTTGTCCTGATGATCCACCTTCAGGCGGAGGAGTAGGTGAAAGTAATAACACAGCTTGAGCTGCAGCTGGTGAGGGCTGCGTTGTAGGCAAATTTGATACAGCTTTACTACCAAACATCTCTACAACTAAAACTGTGTCTGAATCCCCTGTTAGGGCGCCTTCTTCAACTGCAAAACCTTCATCAGTGTAATTAGGAGACAGAATATTTGCCTTATGCTCGGGGGATTCCATCCACGCATTTACTACTGAAGAAGACGTTGTGTAGCCCCTAGCTAAATTCTCCCCTGCATATGCATATGTGTACCCTGATTCTCTAATAAAATCCCATGGAGATTTTCCATCAGGTGCGAAATGTGCCCAGTAATTTTTTGCAAACATGTCTCTTGCTTTCAATTCCGCAGCATGAGCTAGCTGAGGATTGGGAGCTAGCGCAGATAGACCAGCTTCTTGCCTTTTTTGATTGGTAAGATTTAATAGTTCATCTGTAGATACATTTATAGAAATCCCTAAGACACTTGGGAAATTCCTGTGGATTGTTGAAAGAAGAAAACTAGCCGCAAAAAGAACCACTAGAATAAAAAGCATGCTGTCATGATGAAGAATTCTTGCGCGTTGGTTATTCGTGTGATGAGGAAGAAATAAATGATGGAATAATATCCTGATGCTCATGGGTATACTTTAACTATACCATCAGAGATAGCTAGGTTCAACTAATTCTTTTCCAGATTTATTATTAACGGGAATTCCAAGCGCAAAAGAAAGCGCATTCGCAATTGAAACCCCTACACGTACCCCAGTAAATGACCCTGGTCCTGGATTAACCGCGATTTCCGTTAAATCATTTAAAGTGAGATTGTGTTTTTTTAAAAGTTTAGAAATAAATTCTAATACGAGTTGATCTCTATGAACAGTAATTGTTTCTTCAATCCAATCCTCAATGGATTCTGTTGTTAAACATACCATTGTTCTTTTATTATCGCTCGTATCAATATATATCTTCACCTTTTTCATAATTCAATTTTCATAGAGCCTTGTCGTAAGATCTCCCAAGGATCTTTAGTACAATCAATAATAGTCGAAGAAATTCCTTCTTTAACTTCTCCAGGAATAACTAAGTCTACACTATTTAAAAGCTCTGGATCTAGCTCATCCAGATGTATTGCAGATGGCTTGCCATGGGTATTTGCAGATGTACCAACAATAGGAACTCCCAATTCTTTTATTATCTCTAAAGGAATTTTATGATTGGACATTCTAAGACCAATAGTATTTCCCTCCCCTAAAATCAGTTTTGAAATATCTTCACGGTTACAACGTAGTATTATGGTGAGAGCGCCAGGCCAAAAATGTCGTATCAAACGATTTTCTACAACACGGGGTATTTCTGCATATCGCATTGCCATCTCTATAGAGTCAACTAATACTGGAACGGCTTGCTTTTCCGACCTATTCTTAAGTTTAAACAATCTTTTTATCGCTTTTTCATCATCAATCCTACACCCAATACCAAAAACCGTATCCGTAGGATAGATTATAATTCCTCCATCTTGTAGGACTTTAACTGCTTTATCAATATTATTCATTGTTTAGTTATTAGAATGATTTCTAATTTTCATTTTTCAATTTTCAATCAAATATCAATATTTAATATTTAATTTTGCAAATTTTGTTTTGAAAATTCATTGTAAATTGTAAATTAATAATTGAAAATTTCTTGAATCTTAAATCCTAAATCTTAAATCCTGTTTTTATTACGGTTATCTCCCTCTCATCATTTTTTACATGCTTCAAATTTACTTCCCATCTTTTCTTAGGCGTGAGAGAACCTAATTTTTCCGGCCACTCAATTGCGATAATGCTATCTTTACTCTCTAGAATCTCAAGTACTCCAGACCCTTTTATATCATTTTCTGTTTCCAAGCGATATAAATCAATGTGATAGAACTGATTTATTGTTCGAGCCTGTCGAGAACTATTTAATCCTGAGCGTGACGAATGACTTCTCGACTCACTTCGTTCGCTCGAAGAATAATTTATTTCGTGGGATCGGATAATAACAAATGTTGGGGAGATAATTCTTTTATTAATTCCAAGTCCTTTGGCTAAACCTTGTGTAAATGTGGTTTTTCCTGCACCCAAATCACCATGAAGCAGTACAATATCGCTTGGATTAAGTAAGGCCGCAAATTTTTCTCCCTCACTTTGAGTCTCTTCTGCGCTTTTTGTGATGATTTTATTCTGATGATGTATCATTTTTTTTCTTTAATAGGGACCAAAGCAGAAGTATACCACAGCCGGCAAAAAGTGTCATACCTCCTCCCATTAAAAGGATGGGCAGCGGTAATTCTTTCTGAGTTGATGCGTTGGCAATTTTTATTATTGTAGTAACTTTCTGACTGCTTTTTGTCGCATCCCCCAAGACGCTACTTTCCGAACCAGTATCGTCTGGCGTAATAAATGTCTTTACAGTTGTTGAAGAAGCAAGTATTGCCTTTGTTGGAAAAGCATAACTAGCGCCTTTTGTAATCTTTGGAGTAGGTGTATTAGTTGGACTTGATGATTTAATTGATGTTGGCGTATTGGCGGGTTTTGTGGTTGGAGTAGGCTTTGGGGAAGGCGTAGACGTTGGTACTTTTGTGGGGGTAGGGGTTGGACTTGGTTGCATCTGAGAATTTGCCATACCTTTAGTTGCAGCAGCTAGTAACATAATTTCTCCAGTTCCATCTGGAGATCTTCCTAAAGACACATCTATTCCGGGATCTTTTAAGTATAAGTACTGGTCAAGCATTATTCCATTATTATCAAACAAAACAACGTTATCACCGTTATTATTAAACATTGAGGAGGTTAATTCAAAATACGGGAATTGTGTATCTGTCCCTTGAATTCCTGTTAAAATTTTCTTGGAAGAATTACCCGTGTCACTATTAAAATCAGTATCGTCATCAATATAAAAACTAGATATATCTGTTTTATCAGGGTTATATATTTCAACCCACTCACTGTTACCAGAACCTGGATGTACAAGCACTTCATTAATTTTTAAACTAGATGCAAAAACTGGAGCAGTTATTGGCGAGAAGGATAATAAAAAACTCCCAAGGAAGAGGAGCATGGAAAAAGACAATATATCTTGTCTTTGCATGAATTTTTACATCGTTACTTTATCTACCTCAAAAATGCTACCTAGCGAATAATGGTCTGTGAAGTTCTTATCTTTTCCATTTGGCAAGAATGGATCGTACATTACATAATTACCTCCTGATCCACTTTTTAGAACTACAAAATGCGTATCACCGTTTGAGTATTTAATTCCCACAATTACAGGATTGCCTGAAGAAAGTGTCGAATCAATACTAGAACTAACTCTGGTTGAAGATGTTCCATCTGCAATAACTGTCTTATTTAAATAGGCAGCTAAGTAGCCAAATGATCCTGCAAAATTACTTGGATTAGAATTAACGCTAATAGGCGTAACATTCTTATGTCCGTAATGGGTATAAACCATCGCAACTGAGGTAACAAGACACCCATCACTAGCAATAGAGTATTGAGTATGATTTAGTGATAACCCCCCCCATTGACTATCTCGCTGGTTATAGTAGCATCCCCAATCATCACAGACAGTCTGGTTACTAAGGAGAGAAGCTCCACCTTGATTAGCTGCAAAGCTAGAAAATCCTGCAAGTTGCGATTCTGCTTGAGACAACAATTTTTGGTAGTTGGCTTCACTACCTTGAGTCTGTGCTAGAAGTTGTTGTTTACTGGATTTTTCTTGCGCTAACTGGGTGTTATAATCTTCCAGTTGCTGTTGCAAGGCTTCAATCTGTCTTTTTTTTGCTTCAAAAATAGCTTTTTGATTGGCATAATCATTTTTTGCCTGCACCATGTCAAATGCAATCCTTTTATCATGCGCTTGCGCAATACGAAGATAATTTGCCCTGGTAAAATAATCTGAAATAGTACCTGATGTAAGTAAAACACCTAGGGGTTGCACACTTCCTATCTCATAAGTAGCCACAATTCTATTAAGAAGAATTTTACTCAAGTCACTTATTGCGCTTTCCAAAGTGCCTATTTTTTTTGTTGTTGTTTGAATGTCTGTAGAAAGTTGAATAATTTGCTCTTTGGTTGCATTAATTCTGGCAATGGTCAGATTAATTTGTCCATCCATAATGGCAATTTGTGAAGAAAGTGTTTGCTCCTGTCCTTGCAAATCCCCTAATTTTTTTTGCAAATATCCGGGGCAATCAGCAATTGTAATATGGCTACTTGCACAATCACCAAGATTACTTATTGCTGTAGATGGATCCGGTGTAGGCGTAGGTGCAGATGTTGGCGATGGTGTTTGTGCAATAGCAATCAAACTACCCTGCCAAAGGAGAAAAAGAGTTACAATTAACACTAGAAATATTACTTTTTTTCGCATACATACATTATTTTAAGTATCTGAATACCGCCCAAAGAGATGCGAATGCACCTAGGAAAATTGCAAGTATTACTTCTCCTCCTAGGAGCCCCGCAAAAAATACCCAAGAAATAGGCAGAAGTGGTATACCTCTCAGAAATGATTCTAAAAATGGAGTAGCGTACAAAAGTGCAGCGGATGAGATAAACCACCCTACGACTGCACCCACCATACCATATAAGACCCCTTCAAGCAAGAAGGGCATACTTATATACAATTTTGTCGCACCCAAAAGGCGCATTACTTCAATTTCTTCCCGCTTTTGCGAAATTTTAATGCTAATAATAGTTGCCATAATGAATAGAGATACTACAGATAATAAAATAATAAGTGCAATACCCGTTTTTCTTATTGCATTTGTCCAAGCAGTCAAAGTATTAACAACATCTTTTTGATATACAACTTCTTGCACTGAAGGGTCATTTTTAAGAAAAGTCGAAAGATCATTTAAGTCAGTAAGATTAATCGCAGATATTTCAAGTGATGAAGGCAAAATATCAGCTGTTACTAACTCCAGTAGAAGCGGATCACTTTTATTTTGCTCCCTATAAATTTGCAATGCGTCTTGCTTTGAGACAAATTTCATACCTGCCACTTTCCCTGTAGCATTTAATTTTGACTTTAGAGTATCTATGTCGGATTGCTTGGCGTCGTCTTTAAAAAATGCTGTAACTTGAGGTTTGGATTCAAAATAGGTAATAACTCTTGATGAACCAGTAATAAGGAATGTAAAAACAGATACAGCAAGAAAAGTTAGCATCATAATGAGAATTGCCGCTAATGCTTGATAAGGAGATCTTCTGACGTGATGCCATGTTGTTTTAAAATGTGCCATATATTAAGACTATTTACCTTCTTCTGCTTTATGCTCTTTCTTTTCGTGTTCTTTTTTATCTTCCTCTTTATCTTTCTCAGGAGATTTATCTATTTTTTTCTCCTCATCAACCGCATTTGACGCAGACTCGGCATGAGCTGAGGGTTTCTTTGAGTCCACTGCAACTTTTCCTTTATCTAGAGCTATTAATCTTTTAGCAAATTTCTTTACTATTCCCATATCATGTGTCGCTACAACTACAGTGGTGCCATTTTTGTTGATATCAGCAAGCACTTGTATTATTCCATGGGCCGTTTTTTCATCTAAATTACCAGTGGGTTCATCTGCAAGAAAAATCTCCGGAGAAAGCGCTAAGGCTCTTGCAATCGCTGCGCGTTGTAATTCACCTCCTGATAATTGTATGGGAAATTTCTCTTTGTGCGAAAGGATACCAACTTGTAATAAAAGCTCATCCACCCTTTTTCTAACCTCGGAAAGTGGTTTTCCAGCTACTTCCAAAGGAAGAGCTATATTTTCATACACGGTCCTATCCATAAGCATTCTTAGGTCCTGGAAGACGACGCCTATTTTCTTACGAAGATGGGGTAGTTTATTTGATGGTAATTTGACTACATCAAATTCTCCTACTGTGATTGCGCCTTTTGTGGGCAGCATATCCCGTATCAGAAGCCGAAGTAATGTTGTTTTGCCAGACCCGGTCTCACCTAC